>Ga0137412_10000800_pt1 | contig 23409 bp, 19 predicted proteins | sample CZODoug2_1_16fun_FD_122160 | JGI IMG/M metagenome (GOLD analysis project Ga0137412, IMG submission 122160) | Vadose zone soil fungal communities from Angelo Coast Range Reserve, California, USA - CZODoug2_1_16fungal (Hybrid Assembly) | ecosystem: Environmental > Terrestrial > Soil > Vadose zone... | reverse complement strand
TTACTCAGAAGACTCAACAAAGCCTATCAACTTTTCGGTGATTTGGAAAACGCAACAAAACGGTCTGGACGAAGCTAGAAAGTCGGTATTGAATACGCCCATCCGCATTCGGATCCAGCTAAAAAGCTTCGTGGCTCAGGAAGTGGAAGCGCGCGTGACTTCTTAGAAGTGCCAAGGGTCTGCCGTGCCCTGATATTTAGCCACGCTAGTATTACCTAGTATTGAAATTACTAGATAGTAAGCCGCGCTTGAGTATACGCAAGCCCATGTGTTCAACGACGCCAACTTCCGCGCTGTATGGCAGAAGCTCCGGCCTGCAGACAAAGAGGTGTTGAAGCTCCTGGCAAGCGGAACAACGGACCTGTACTCACAGCCTGCGCGCGAGCAATTAGGTGCCGTACTGGGCAAGCCCATGCCTGTCGATATTAGCACTCCGCAGAACTCACTCCGTCGTCTTCAAGACGAGGAACTCGTCGTCAAACTCGACTACGGAGACTACCAACTGCAGGACGATGCGTTCGCCGAGTGGCTGCGCAATCTCGAGCTCGACACCTGATAAAGAGCGACAACGTCGGCGAGGGCTTCGGGACCATCGGCCGCGCTGCTATCGACCCCAATGTCCGCCACGACCGCATCCAATCAGTACAGGCCCGACATGGCCATCAGCAGGACGGGACTGAACAGCTGGATGCCGACGATGTAACGACCGTACGTTTCGACGGCGTCGGTGGGCTCCTCCTGCGCCGTGCACCAGGCCACCATGCCGTTCAGCTCGAGCTTCAACGTCGGCTCGAGGTATTCGACTGAAACCTGCAGGCGTTCGGCCAAGTGAGTATTCAGGTACACCCGGATTCCCGAACTTGAGATGTCTTTGATGACCTCAATGGGATACGCGGCGTCGGCTGTCAGCAGCCTGAATTCGCCGGCCGCCCGACGTACGAGCGGATACCGCTGATCCTTTCGTTGTTCGACTACCGTCATCCTTGCTTCCTGTCGACGGTTCGACGTGTTGTTGAGCGCGGAAGCGTACCCCATTCCGATTTACCTTTGATGTGAGGCATCGCAGGCTTTCAAGAGGGAACCGTTTGCGGCGGGCGGGGGACACATCGAACACAGCGCAGCTGAAATCCAACCGCTCCTGGTTACGGCGCGGCATTTCTTGTCATAACGTCCGGCTGGGGTGTGACGCGAATCGCAAGCTCACACCTTTGAATTCCGCATAGTCGCCATTTGAGAGGTGCGCCCGCCGCGCCATTTCCTATTAATTTAGCGTACTCGAATGACATCGGAAGCAGCCTCGAGTACACGTACCCCCAGCCATGATGAAGCTGGGCCGAGACTTCGCATCGTATTGGTCGACAGCCATGCCCTCTTGCGCGAAGGCCTCAAGCAACTCGTCGGGGTTCACGCCGATTTCAACGTCGTTGGCGCCTTCGGATGCGTGCAAGAATGTCTGAGCGGCATTCGTGATATTTCGCCCGACGTGGTAATAACGGATCTCATATTTCCCGGGCCGTCGGGTATCGAACTGCTCGCCCAGATTCAGCGGCTCTCGCCCATGACGCGCAAACTGGTGCTGACCGAGCACCGAGACGAGAATCACGTTCGTGCCGCGCTAAGCGCGGGCGCCGATGGCTACGTTCTCAAGGACTGCAACAGCGCTGAGTTGATGCTTGCGATTCGCACCGTGGCGGCCGGCCAGCAATTCCTCTGCAAGACGGTCGTCGGTAAGGTTCTGTCCAACTACCTGGCGCGCGACAATCGGTCTCCATTTGCCGCGGCTACCCAATCCATAACCGAACGCGAGCGCGAGGTCCTGACTCAAATTGCTCTCGGCAATTCGAACAAATCGATCGCACGCGAGCTCGGCGTGAGCCCCAAGACCATCGAGAAGCACCGTTCCAATTTGATGCGGAAACTGCAGCTTCACAATGCCGCCGCGATCACCTTGTACGCGATCACCAACGGCATAACCAGCGCCGAGCCGCTCGCCGTACGCGGTGCGGTCAGCCGCCCGCCGCTTCGATATGGGGCGATGCAGAGCGCTTGAGCTCCTTCAATGCTTGCCGGCCGTCGCGGCGATCAGCCGTCCGTACGGCTTCAGCCCGAGAAACAACGCCCATGCCGACAGCGGCCCGAGGATCGCGGTTGCGAGAGTGAGCGCGCTGCCGACACGGGTATCGTCGTGAAAGACGAAGTCCGTGATCAACGCGATGACCGTGGGTCCGCAACCGAATCCGACGATGTTGAAAACGAACAGGAACAACGCCGTCGCCTGGCCTCGCATCCTGTTGGGCGTGACGCTCTGCAGCGCCGCGTTCTGCGGTCCGGGCGCCATCATTGCGAAGAACAGAGATACGCCGAACGCCGTCAATGCGAGCGTGGGCGTCGGCATCATCGGCATCAGCGCCGCGCCCGGTATCCACAGGCAAATCGCCAACAGCTGCACGCGCAAATTCGCATCGTTGTAGCCGCGTTTCATCAGCCGCTCGGCCAACAGTCCGCCGGCCATGAGCGCGAACGGCGCCACCAGCAGCACCACGGTGCCGAACGCAAGACCCACATGCCGCGGCGTCCAATGATGCACGCGGATGAAGAATGTCGGTCCCCAGCTGATGGCCCCCTGCGATGGAATGGACTGCAGCGCCAGCGCGCCATACATCGGTCCATAGACCGCGCGGTTGGTCCACAGGTAACGCACGACATCGCGAATGGGTATGGAACGGCCGCCGGCGACAGCACCGACACCCGCCGCGGCAAGATCGCGTCTCACCGGCTCGACCACAGTGTCCATGAGTAGTGCCACCAGTAATCCCGGAATGCCCACCACGAGAAACGTCAGTTGCCAGCTCCGCAGAACCCCGATGAATGGCAACACCACCGGCGGCAAGTGTTCCAGCGCGCCAATGACGGCGCCACCCATGATGGCCGACAAGCCGATGCCGGCGATGAAACCGAAATTGAGCACCGACACGGCTCGGGCCAGCTGTTCCCGCGGAAACAAATCCGCCAGCATCGAGTACGTCGCGGGACCGACGCAGGCCTCGCCCACGCCCACACCCACGCGCGCGAGGAATAGCTGCACGAACGTATTCGCAAGCCCGCATAACGCGGTGGCGCCGCTCCACAAAGCCACGCCGATTGCCATGATCCTGCGGCGGCTGCTGCGGTCCACGAGACGTGCGATCGGCAGGCCGAGGATCACGTAGAACATGACGAAGGCAAAGCCCATCAACAGGCTGATCTGGGTGTCCGTGAGTCCCAAATCGCGTTTGATCGGCACGACCAGCAGCGGCAATATGCCGCGATCCAGAAAGTTCACGCATAGCACGAGCGCGAACATGAATACCGCGTACCATGCGCGCCCTCGCGAAGGCCACGGCTTTTCCTCGGCGGGCGTCTGCGCGCCGGGGGCTCCGGTCACGGGCTCGGTATTCAGTTCACCTGTCGACAAATGGGTGGCCACGCGCGGAACTAGAAGTTCTTGACGAGTTTGGCGGCTTCCGCCTTGCGCTGCCGGCGGAAATCTTCGGCGGCCATGCGGGCGGGCTCCGGCTCGCGATTGGGGAGCGCGGCGAGCAGCTCGTCGGATACGCCTTTGAGTTCCTCGCGGAACTCGGCGTGCGGGAAAATGTATTGACGATTTTCGCGCACGCCCGCGATGACGTGCGAGCCGACTTCGACCGGATCCATGCCGACCGACAGCACTCCATCCAAGCGTTTCATGTCCGCCTCGGTGACCGGATAGCCGGTCGCACTGAGGCTCTTCGGGCGCGACAATACCGCTTCGTGAATATTGCTGCGTACGAATCCCGGACACAGCACGGACACGCCGATACCGTGCGGCGCCAGATCGTAGCGCAGCGACAAGGTCAATCCGACCACCGCAAATTTGGAGGCCGAATAGAGCCCCATGCCCGGCCCGACCAAAAGTCCCGCCATGGACGCGGTATTGACGATGTGGCCGCCTTCGCCGTGTGCCTTGAGACGCGGCATGAACGACTGAATGCCGTTGATGACGCCGTCGACATTGACGCCCATGATCCAGCGCCAATCGTCCATGGTCGCGGCGTCCATCGGTCCGAAAATACTGACGCCGGCGTTGTTGCACACCAGATGCACCTTGCCGAAGATCTTGATGGTTTCTTCCGCCGCACGCTCCACCGCCGCGGCATCCGCCACATCCACCAACATGCCGTGCGCGTGGGCGCCGGCGGCTCGCAGCTTCGCGAGTCCCTGCTCGAGGTGGTCGGGCCGTACATCGGCGATGGCAACCTTCATGCCGGCCTCGGCCGCGCATTTTGCGATGCCAAATCCGATGCCGCTGCCGCCGCCGGTGATGAATGCGACTCGCCCTACCAGCTCTTTCATGTCGGTTTCCTCTGCGCCAGACGACGTTCGCGTTCCGCCGCGAACAGCGGGTTGCGCAGCACCATCGCCTCGGCCGCCGCACGCTGCGGCGGCGCCGCATCCGTGGGAAAGGACGCGAGAATGGCGTCAAAACGCTGCTGTGCGCCTTCGCGATATTCTGAATGCGTCAAGATCCATAAATCGTTGCGGCGAATGCCTTCGAGCACGCGCTCGCCGATCTCGATGGGCGACATGCCGTGCGGAAATATTTTTTCGCGCATGAAGGCGGCGCGCTCCGCCGCTCCGGCGCTATAGGTCGAGTCGCGAAACTCGGCCGGGCGCAGCTTGTCGACGTCGCCGATGTTGGTATTGACGAGACCGGGACAAAATGCCGAGACGCCGATCGAATGCGGCTCGAGTTCCGACCGCAAGGACTCCATGAGGCCGACGACGGCGTATTTTGCCGTGGTGTAGATTCCGGCGACGCCCGCTGCGAAGATGCCGCTCATCGATGAAGTGGTCACGATGTGGCCCGCTTCGCCGTGACGGCGGATGCGCGGCAGGATGGTTTGGATGCCGTTGATGACGCCGCCCAGGTTCACGGCGAGTCCCCAGTCCCAATCCGCATACGTGGCGGTCAACAACGATCCTACGATGCCGATACCGGCGTTGTTGACGAGAACATGAATCTTGCCGAACTTCGCCTCGGCCGCGTCCGCCGCACGCACGTAGGCTGCTCGATCCGCAACGTCGAGTTGCACGCCGAACACGCCCGGGTTGTCCGCAGGAAATCGACTCAGTGCGGCATCGAGGGCTTCCTGCCGAATATCTGCGATGACGACTCGCATTCCGGCACGGGAAAAAACCTGCGCCATGCCGAGACCCATGCCGCTGGCTCCGCCCGTGATGAATGCAACCGCGCCGTCGACTCGTTCCATGCAATCCCCCCTCGATAATCCCGCCATGTTGCAGCTACCTCGCATGGCGGCTCTACCTTCCCAGAAGCAAAAATAGACAGTGAGGGAAGGTGAGCGTGCCCGTTGGATTACTTGACTACAGGCGTGCGGAGGCGTGTAGATTATCGGTAATTACCCGAGGAAAACCATGATCGATCTATACACCGCCGCGACGCCGAATGGTTGGAAAATCTCTATCGCGCTGGAGGAGCTCGGGCTTCCCTTCAACGTCCACCCACTGGCGTTTTCCAAGCAGGAACAGAAAGCCGAGTGGTATCTCAAGATCAACCCCAATGGCCGTATCCCGGCGATCGTCGATCGTGCCAATGGCGACTTCGCGGTATTCGAATCCGGCGCCATCCTGATCTACCTTGCCGAGAAGACCGGCAAGCTCATGCCTAAGGACGCCAAGGGGCGGTCGCGCGTCATCCAGTGGTTGATGTTTCAAATGGCCGGCGTGGGTCCGATGATGGGCCAGGCGAACGTGTTCTTCCGTTACGCACCGGAGAAAATTCCTTACGCCATCGATCGCTATCAGCGCGAGGTGCGCCGTCTGTTCGAGGTGCTCGAGCGCCAGCTGGCGTCGCACCCGTATGTTGCCGGCGATGAGTATTCCATTGCCGACATATCGCACTGGGCATGGATTCACGGCCACGAGTGGTCCGGCGTGACTCTCGACGGGTTGCCGCACCTCGAGCGATGGACGAAGACCATCGGCGAACGTCCCGCAGTCAAGAAGGGCCGCGCGATTCCTCCGTCCGGCGATATCGGCGACAAGGACAAGACGACGCTCGATACCGGCCGCAAGATCCTCGTATGATTTAAGGTCAGGGCGGCTGCGGCCCAGGACCCGCCGCGGCCGGACCCGGCTTGTCCTGGTTGGCGCGATGCACGACGTACGCACGTATCTGCTCGAGATCCTGCGGCGACACTTCGTCCTTGAACGCGATCATTCCGTTCACCTGCAGCGAACCCTGGCGCACGATCACGTCCATCGCGCGGGCGTCCTTGATGACCGGCGAGTAGCGCAAGTCAGGCAGTACCCCCGAACCCGTGGCGCTGTCGCCGTGGCAATTCGAGCAATACGTGTGGTACAGCTTTTTGCCCGCGGCCACTGTCGCCGCCGATGCAATGTCCGGCGGCGGATCGAGTAGCGTGGGCGCGGCCGCCGCGAGCGCGGGCAAGGTCGCCGTGCCGCCGAGCGCGTACACCAGAATGCGCGGCAGGTTCGAAGCGATGTGGGATTTGAGCGCAAGCTCGCCCGCTGCGAGACCAAAGGCACCGCCCCAGCCGACTTCGATGGCGACGTAGTCGACACCGTCGACTTCATAGACTATCGGCGCTGCGAGTACGCCGGCCTGCGTCTCGGCGGACCACAACCGCTCGCCGTTGTCGGCACGGTACGCGACGAATTCGCCCATGGCATTTCCCTGGAAAACGAGAGTGCCGGCAGTCGAGACCACTCCGCCATTCCACGGATGTCCCAATTCGGCGCGCCAAACTTCCTTGTTGGTGACGGGATTCCACGCCACGAGATGCCCCTTGAGGCTGCCGATGATTTGCGCCTTGATCTTCGGGTCTTGCGGCAAGCTCCCGGCATTGAAGTCGACGCCGGTGTTCCACGCCAGACCGCGGCGCGTCGCAATCTTTTCCGGAAAGTACGGGAATGCGACGTCCATCACCGGGAAATAAACGAGATTGGTTTGGGGGCTGAAGGACATCGGCTGCCAACTATGGCCGCCGCCGGGTCCCGGCATCGACACGAAGGGCTTGCCCGACTCGCCGTAGTCCGCGCCCTTTTCCACCACCGGCCGGCCGGTCTTAAGATCGACGCGCTTCGCCCAGGTCGTCGTTGTAAAGGGATCGGCCGCCAACAGTTCGCCGGTCGCGCGATCGAGTACATAGAAGAAACCGTTCTTCGGCGCCTGCATAATGACCGCCCGCTTGGCGCCGCCCATCTGCAAATCCGCCAGGATCAGCGGTGAACAAGAATCGAAATCCCATGCGTCATGCGGCGTCGTCTGGTAATGCCACACGTACTCGCCCGTCTCGGCCTTCAATGCCACGATCGACGACAGGTACAGCGCGTCGCCGCCGATCGTGCCGCGGTTCCACGGCGCGCCGTTGCCGACGCCGATGTAAATGAGATCCAACGTCGGGTCGTAGACGATGGCATCCCATACCGGGCCGCCGCCGCCCAGCTTCCACCACTCGCCCTTCCAGGTCTTCGCGGCTTTTTCCAGGGCAGGACTTTCGAACGGCTGCGCGGGATCTCCCGGCACCGTGTAGAAGCGCCAAACCTGCTTGCCGGTATCCGCGTCATAGGCCGTGACGTATCCGCGCATGCCATTTTCGCCACCGCCGTTGCCGATCAGCACCATGCCTTTCACGACGCGCGGCGCACCGGTGATTGCGTAGCGCTGGCCTTGCGGAACCGTCATGACTTCCCACGCCAGCTTGCCGGTGGCCGCATCCAGCGCGATCAGCCGGCCGTCGAGCGTGCCGGAATAGATGCGGCCCTTCCACGCCGCGGCGCCGCGATTGACGACATCGCAACAGGCATTGATCGCCGCCTTGCCGGGCACCTTGGGATCGTAGGTCCAAATAGGCGCGCCGGTTTTCGCGTCGAGCGCGAATACTTTGCTCCAGGCGCTGGTCACGTACATGACGCCGTCGATCACCAGTGGCGTCGACTCCTGGCCGCGATGCGCCGTGTCGAGATCGTAGGACCAGGCCAGCCCGAGTTGCTTGACGTTGCCGGCATCGATTTTCCGCAGCGGACTGAAATGCTGTTCGCTGTAGGTCCGGCCAGAACTCATCCAATTGCCGGGTTCGTGGTCCGCGGCCGTCAACCGCACGGCATCGACCGCCGCAGCCGGCTTCGGCGCCGCTTGCGGTGCCGCGGCGGGCGGGGTCTGCGTTCGACCGCAGGCCCCCAATGCAAGCCCCAACGCCGCAACGGCTAGGATCCGGTGATTCATGCCGGTCCTCTTGCGTTCATAGGGGATCTCTCCACGGGAATTGATAGCTGACGCCAGGGCGACATGAAGCGCTTGCAGCACCTCATCAAACTCCACCGAGGAGGAGCGTGGAATCGATTGAGAGTGCAGCTGCCGCGCCGCGGCAGCTGATTTCTCAGGACAAGCGGTAATCCTGCTGTTCGCGTGCGTAGGCAATGAAAAAATCCAGCGACTCCACGTTCGACATGGCCGCACGGTTCGCCGCCTTGTCGACGGACACGCCCGTCAGAATCCTGCGCACGGGCACTTCCATTTTCTTGCCGGTCAAGGTGTAAGGGATGGCGTTGACCTGATAAATCTTGTCCGGAATGTGCCGAGCCGAGTAGGTTTCGCGCATGCGCGCGCGTATCCGCGCCGCCATTGCCTCATCGAACTGTGCCCCGTCGCGCAGCTTGACGAACAGCGGCATGAAAAAACCGCCGCCCGGCAGATCGAGATTCACGATCAGCGAATCCTCGATCTCAGGCACTTCGGCCAAGGCGCGATACACTTCGGCCGTGCCGATTCGGACGCCGTGCCGATTCAACGTCGCGTCCGAGCGGCCGAGCACGAAACTTCCGCCGCGTTCGTTGACCTTGAAGAAGTCCCCATGCCGCCACACGCCGGGATACTGGTCGAAATAGGAATCCCGGTAGCGGCTGCCATCGGCATCGTTCCAGAAACCCACCGGCATGCACGGCAGCGGCTTGGTAATGACCAATTCGCCCACTTCGTTCACCACCGCTTCGCCGGCCTCGTTGAACGCGAACGCCGCGACCCCAAGCTGGCGTCCTTGGATTTCGCCGGCATAAACCGGCAACAGCGCCACGCCGCCCACGATTCCCGTGCAAAGATCCGTGCCGCCGCTGCCGGAGTAGGCCCACGCATCGGCCTTCACATTGCGGTAACACCACGCCATGACTTCGGCCGTCACCGGCGACCCCGCCAGCATGATGGACTTGAGCTTCGACAAGTCGAATCGGTCCTTGGGGACGATGCCTGCCTTCTCGAGAATGTTGACATAGGTCGGGCTCGCCCCAAAGTAGCTGGCGCCGGTGCGCTCGACCATGGCCCACAGGACGTCGGGTTGCGGGTACGCGGGGTTGCCGTCGTACAACACCGGAACCACGTCGACCAGCAACGCACTGACCAAAAAATTCCACATCATCCAGCCGGTGGTGGTGAAAAAGAACATGCGCTCACCGGGATGCACGTCCATCTGCAAGGTCAGCGCCTTGAACTGCTCGAGAATCATTCCGCCATGACAGTGAATGATGGGCTTCGGCAAACCCGTGGTGCCGGATGAGAACAGAATCCACAACGGGTGCGCGAACGGCACTTGTTCGAATCGGAACGACTCGCGTGAAACCTCGGCGCCGCCCAACGCATCTTCCCAAAAGATGGTATTGGCGGTTAACGGCGTGGCGCTCTGCGGCTCGAGCTGTCGCAGATAGATGACCCCCTCGAGCGAGGGCAGCGAACTCAATATGGTCCCAAGTTCGGGACGGCGATCGAAGGGCTTGCCGCCGTAATGGTAACCATCGACGCAGAAAGCCAGCTTTGGCGCCAACTGCAGGAACCGGTCGACCACGCCGCGCGGCCCGAAGTCCGGACCGCAGCTGGCCCAAATGGCGCCGATGCTGACCGTGGCCAGCATGGCGATGACGGCCTCGGGCGAGTTCGGCAAGTACGCGACCACGCGGTCGCCCGGTCCAACCCCTAATGCTCGCAGGCGCGTGGCGAGCTTGCGCACTTGACCGCCGAGATCCGTCCAAGAGAGCGCGGTCAGGCCGCGCCGCTCGCTCAAGTACAGCAGCGCGTCGGCCCCGTCTCGCTCGTGGCGCAGCGCATGCTCTGCATAGTTCAACCGCGAGCCGGGAAACCACTCCGCGCCCGGCATGGAGCTATCCTTGAGGACCTCCTCAAAAGGTTTCGAGGCCCGAATGCCGAAATAATCCCACAACGAACCCCAGAATCCCTCCTGATCGTCGATGGACCAGCGCCACAGCTCGGTGTACGAGTTGAAGCGATGTCCGCGTTCTGCGAGCCATCTCATATAGTGGGTCAGGTGCGCCTGCTCGACGCGCTCGGCACTGGGCGTCCACAGCAGATCGCCCTCTTTAACTGCATTTATCGAATCGCTCCGCACTACGCTTCAGCCACCGCAGCGCCGCTCGGTATCGTTGTCTTCGGCCGCCGTGCAAAGATCAACACCACCGCGCTGATGAAACCCCAGACCGCCAGTACATAAAAGGTCGCCGCATACCCCACGCCCTGATCGAACAGGCGACCAGCGACTTTGGGAGCGATCGCCGACATGGTCGTATTGACCGCCAGCGCAAGGCCGGCCAGCGAGGCAAAGGCCCGGGTACCGTAATAATTGCTCAACACGGACATGAAGCACACCAAACCGCCGCCGAAGCCGATGCCGAAGCAGGTTGCAAAAAGAATCACTTGCCACATGGCACGAGCATTGACGATGACGACCAGCCCGACGGCGAATACCGCCATGAACAGCGCAAAAATGTAGCGCGGATCGATGCGGTCGCCGAGCGTGGCGAGTATTGCCTTACCGATGAGCCCGGTGACGGTCATGATGCTGACAGCCCAGGCGCCGACAGTGGCCGAGTGGCCCAGGTCCTGCAAATGCACCACCCCATGCGCCAGGAACAACGTGAAGCCGCCGCTGGTACCCAGCAATGAAATGAGCAGCACCCAATACGTCGGGTTGCGAACCGCGGCTCGGAAGGTCCACTCGCGACGCGTCACGAACGGCGGCCGCATGTCCGGAACTGCTCGTCCGTCGGCCAGGGGCGGTCCGAAACCATCCGCCACTTGGCCCATGTCCTCCGGCCGCTCGCGGACAAAGATCAAAGCGACACACGCCGCGATGCCGGACAGCGCCGCGAGCAGCCACCACCCGGAGCGCCATGTGCCGCTCACTTGGATGAGTCGATTGAGCAGAGGCGCCGCCACGAATCCACCGATGGCGCCGGCGGAGTACAACACGGATAACGCCAGCGAGCGGCGCCGGACGAACCAGCGCGCCAATCCCGTCTGCGAGGCAAGGGCAGCACCGGTCGCAACGCCCGTGCCCACCAACAAGCCGGAACACAACATGGCTCCCAATCCGCTCGTGACCACTGTCGCCATCAGCAGCGCGCCCATGACGATCAACGAGCTCCCCAGCAGGAGCGTCTTGCGCACGCCGAAGCGGTTGACGCTGATGGCAACCAAGGGACCCGGCAATCCCGACATGATCATGTACACCGAGTACATGTTGCCCAGCGTCTCGCGCTGCAAGCCGACCGCTTTCGCCATGGCGGGGTTGATGACGGCAGGGCCATAGGCGGGAAACCCAAGGTTCAGGAACATGACGCCCCACAAGGCCGCGAGCATGGTCCAGCCGTAGAATCCTTGCGCTGTTTGATGTTCAGGCAACTCGATGCTCCGCCGCGCCGCGACCCAGTATGAGATCGACCGCTTTCTCCGCAATCATGATGACAGGTGCATTGGTGTTTCCGCCAACGATGGTCGGCATGACCGAGGCGTCCGCGATGCGCAAACCATCGATACCGCGCACCCGCAACCGCGCATCCACTACCGCGTCATCACTCACACCCATGGCGCAGCTGCTGGTCGGATGCATGGCGGTGCGCACATTGGCCCGGGCAAAGGCCTCCAGCTCAGTGTCGCTCCGCAGCGCTTCTCCGGGTATCAGCTCGTTCTGTGCGACCTCCTGGGCCGCAGCCGTCGCGAAAAAGCGTCGCACGAAGCGCATGATTCGCGTAAACGCAGCCCGGTCCTCGGGAGCCTGCAGCAGGTTGAGCAGTATGCGCGGGGCCGCGGCCGGATCGGCTGATCGCAGCGAGACCCGGCCTCGGCTGGCCGGATGCAACAGTACGCAGGCAACCGAGAACACATGACCCGATCCGCCGCGCCAGCCGGGGAACCATGGTCTGGCCATCATGGACACCGGGCTTATCAATAATTGTAGATCGGGTCTGTCCAGATGCGGTGAGGTGCGCACGAAGCCTTGCGCCGACACCGGCAGGCCGGCGATCGGTCCGTTGCGGAACAACATCCAACGCAGCACATCGATCGCCAAGCGATCAGCGCGCAAGCGCGCCTCGAAGGTGATCGGGCCGCGCGCCTTGTACATCATTGCAATCGACTGATGTTCCTGCAGATTCGCGCCGACGCCGGGCAGTTCGTGGACCACACGAATGGCGTGCGGCTCGATCCCGGCGGCCGGACCAATTCCAGACAGCAGCAAGATCTGCGGCGAACCAAACGCGCCGGCGGCCAGTACCACCTCGCGATCGCATTCGATCGTCCGTACCACACCGCCGACGCGGTACTCGACGCCGCGTGCGCGCGCACCGTCGAGCAGCACACGATGCACCAAGGCGTTGGTGATCACGCTCAAGTTGGGCCGGCGCAGTGCCGGGCGCAGGAATCGCACCGAGGTACTCGCACGCTCGCCGCGATGCACGGTAAAGTCCGGAACGGAGAACCCCTCCGCATCCGCGCCGTGAAAATCGTCCAGTTGCTTGAAGCCCAGCGCCTCCGCCGCGGCCATCATCCGCGGAAAGATCACCCGGTCAGGAACGTGGCGCGCTACCGTGAGTGGACCATCGCCCCCGTGATAGGCCGACGCCCCGCGCCAATTGCCTTCGGATCGCCGGAAATACGGCAACACGTCCGCATAGCCCCAGCCCTCGAGGCCGGACTTGGCCCAATCAGCGTAATCGGCCGCCGCACCGCGAGAGTACATCATCCCGTTCACGGAGCCGGAACCTCCCATCACTTTACCGCGGGGCGCGGGAATGATCCGATCGTCCGCGAAGGGCTCAGGTTCGGTGACGTAGCCCCAACTGACCGATGGGTCCATGAACGTGTCGCGCCATGCCAGTGGCATGCGCATGGCCCAGCGACCCACATCGGTATCACCGGCTTCGAGCAGCACGACTCGCGTTCGAGAGTCTTCCGACAGTCGAGCGGCCAGCACGCACCCGGCCGAGCCGCCGCCGACGATGATGTAATCGGCGGTCATAACGCCGCGTAGTAGCGGAACAGGGTGTGATCCGGTTCTGTGTGGCGCTCGCCGCCGCCGATGATCACCGTCCGATTGAGCCAATCGTGCGGGCCTTCCGGAGCTCGAAAATACGGCGTACAGCGAAAGTAGCCCAGGGGTGCGGGATTGGCCGGCGAGCGGGCCGAATCCGCCGCTGAACGCGGCCCGTACACGTAGCCAAGATTGCGAATGTAGATGCGCGCGCCATCGTCCGCCTCGAGCACATAGTGCGCGTTGAGTTCCACTACACCGTCGGCGCGCACGATGGGCCAGTCTGCGCCGCTGTAATCGAGCACCTTGCCGTTGAGCCGCGGGCCCGACACCGTCCCGCTCTTCACCGAAGTGTACGCAGCTTTCTGCCCACCGGGCATGGCATCGAAAATCAATCGCTGGTGGAAATCGATGCGGATATCAAAGGCGTGCTCCAGCACGAGCTTCAGTTCCGTCACAGGTTCTATCTTGAAGGTATTCGGCATCGGCACATCCCTCAGGCGCTACGCGCAGTCCCGGGCTTGCTCACGGATTTGGGCTTGCGCACAGGTTCTGGCGGCAACGTCCGGCCAAGGATCAGGTCGGCCGCCTTCTCGGCGATCATGATGACGGCAGCGTTGGTGTTGCCGCCGGGGACCGCGGGCATCACCGACGCATCGACCACCCGCAAACCGGCGATGCCGCGGACCCGCAGCTGGGGGTCGAGCACGGCGCCGGCGCCGACTCCCATGGTGCAAGTTCCCACTGGATGCTGCGTGACACCGGCGCGCGCGCGAATGTAGGCATTGAGATCCGCGTCGGACTCGATCGCGCGGCCCGGCGCAACTTCGCGCTCGATCAGCGCGGACTGCGGCGCAGTGCCGTAGATCCGGCGTGCCAGCCGCACGCCCCGGCGGGCGGTCGCCAGATCGCCGTCGGTCGCCAACACGTTCAGCCGTATTCTCGGTTTGTCGACCGGACTCGCGGAACGCAGCGTGACCTTGCCGCGCGATTCGGGATGCAGCACCACCGCGTCAGCGGTGATCCGATGCTCCTGGCGCGAACCGATGAACGGCCACCAGATCTTCGCGTCCATGCGTACCGGATTGCTCATGAGCTGAATGTCGGGTTGAGCAAGACTCGGATCCGTGCGTACCACGATGTTGCAGCTGTTGATCTGCGTCGCGAATGCGCCGCTGCCCATGACTACCCATCGCAACACGGAGCGCGCGGCTCGATCGGCCCGCAGTTCATTGAGGAATGAAATGTCGCCGCGCGTTGCGAACTCGATCGGAACTCGCGCGTGCTCAGAGAGATTGCGCCCCACCCCAGGCAAATCGACGCGCACATCGATGCCATGCGAGCGCAGTTCATCGGCCGGCCCGATGCCGGACAGCATGAGCAGCTGCGGCGAGTTGAAGGCGCCGCCGCTCAGAATGACTTCCCGGTCCGCGCGCGCCTCGATGGTGGCGCCGCCTCGCTGACACTCGATGCCGACAGCGTTGCCGTTTTCGATGAGGATCTTGGTCACCAGTGCGCCGGTGAACATTGCCAAGTTGGAACGGCCCTTTGCCGGCCGCAAATACGCGCGTGCCGTACTCGCGCGGCGGCCGCGTGTATCGACGGTAATTTCGCCGCGCGCGAAACCTTCTTCGACCTCGCCATGGATGTCATCGGTAGTCGAAAAGCCGGCCGCAGGGGCGGTCTCCATCAGTGGTCGGTGCAGAAGGAGCCGCGTATCGATCGGCATCACGTGCAGCGGTCCATCACCGCCATGCCAAGCGCTCGCGCCGCGCCAGCTCTTCTCCATGCGCTTGAAATATGGCAGCACGTCGGCGTAGCTCCAGCCGGCGCAGCCGAGCGCCGCCCAGCCATCGAAATCGCCGGAATGGCCGCGCATGAAAAACAGGCCGTTGATCGACGATGAGCCGCCGAGCACTTTGCCGCGCGGCAGCCCTATCGAGCGTCCATCCAACGAGGGCTCGGGTTCACTCATATAGCCCCACGACAACGTGGGGTCGAACAAGGCGCGCAAGAACCCCAACGGCATCTTGATCAAGAAGCGGTCGTCCGAGCCCCCTGCCTCCACCAGCAATACCCGCATGTTCCGCTCTGCGCTCAATCGATTTGCCAGCACGCATCCCGCAGACCCGGCGCCGGCGATCACATAGTCGAAGGACATCGAGCTCATGCGAATGCCTTCAACTCAGCCCCACGGTGACCGATTTGACCTCGGTGTAGATCTCGGTGCCTTCCCGGCCATTTTCGCGGCCCCAGCCAGACTGCTTGAAGCCGCCGAGCGGCATCGCCGCATCGACGGACCCCGCAGTGTTGATGCGTACCGAGCCCGCCTTGATACGGCGCGCCAAGCGATGAGCCACGCTGATGTCGCGGGTCCATATGCTTGCCGCAAGGCCGTATTCGGTGTCGTTGGCCATCCGTGCAAGCGCATCCACATCGGAGTCCGCGAACGACATGGCGCACAGCACCGGGCCAAAAATCTCTTCGCGCACCACTTTCATATTGGCCGTCGTGTCGGCGAGCACGGTCGGCTCGACGAAATAGCCGGGGCCCGGCACTTGACCGCCGCCGGTCAGCACGCGCGCACCGTCATCGATGCCGGCGCGAATGTATCCGGTGACTCGCGCTCGCTGCTCTTCGGATACCACCGGACCTAGATCCGTCGCCGCGTCGATACCCGCGCCCAGCTTCAGGGCGCGCGCACGTGCGACTACGCCATCGACGACCTGATCGAACACCTTTTCGTGCACGAACAATCGCGAGCCCGCGGCGCATACCTGTCCGGTATTCATGAATATGCCGCGCGCCGCCACGTCGGTGGCGGGGCCCAAATCGGCATCCGGAAAAATGATGACCGGCGACTTACCGCCGAGTTCGAGCGTCACGCGCTTCAAGTTGCCGGCACAAACCCTGAGTATTTCCTTGCCGACCGGCGTCGATCCGGTGAAGGCTATTTTGTCGACATCCGGATGCGCTACCAGCGCACGGCCCGCGGTCTCGCCGTAGCCGGTGACGATGTTGACCACTCCAGGCGGGAAACCGGCTTCCAAGATCAACTCGCCCAAGCGCACCGTGCTGAGCGGGGTCTGTTCCGCGGGCTTCAAAACGACCGTGCAGCCCACCGTGAGGGCCGCCGCTATTTTCGCGGCCGCCATGGTCAACGGAAAGTTCCAGGGAACGATTTGTCCGACGACGCCCACCGGTTCACGCAGCGTATAGGCATGCCACTCGCCCGGCACGCTCAGATTGATGGTCTCGCCGCCGATCTTGGTGGCCCAGCCGGCGTGGTAGCGCAGGCTCTCCGCCGCGCCGAATGTCGCCGCCATGCGCGCCATGCGGAACGGCATGCCGTTGTCGAGCGTTTCGAGCAGCGCCAATTCATCGCCGTTCGCTTCGATCAAGTCGGCGAGCTTCAGCAGCAGGCGCGCCCGATAGGCCGGCATGGAAGTGCCCCACGGCCCCTCGAATGCCGTTCTGGCGGCCTTGACCGCATCGTCGATATCGGCGGCATCTCCCGCCGCGGCATGCGCGAACGGTCGGCCGTTGGCCGGATCGATGACCTCGAAGGACGCGCCCGAATGAGCGGGCCGCCATCGGCCGCCGATGAGCAGTTCTCGAGGGCGCTGCGTAAACGCACGCGCCTTGGAATGTAGATGGTCTGATATCAATGCGCTATTCATCCAAATCCATCCGGCGCTGCGTGGTTTAAGACCCTGTATGAGGCGGCCGACGCGATTTTCATGCTCGACCCTAGGGGAAGAGCCGTTCCACTCAAAGTGCAACCGCCGCCGCTGGCGGCGCAATCTGGTAAAATGCCTGGTCATTACAGCCCATATCGAGCATGCAGTTCCACCGCTTCGATCTGAATCTCCTGATCGCGCTCGATACCTTGCTGCGCGAGAAAAACATCACTCGCGCCGCCGAGAAAGTGTTCGTGTCGCAGCCCGCCATGAGCGCGGCGCTGCATCGATTGCGCGACTATTTCGGTGACCCGCTCCTGGTCCGAGTCGGCCGCGACATGGAGCTTTCACCGCGTGGTCAGTCGCTGGTCGATCCGGTCCGCGAGGCGCTGCTGCTGATTCAGACGGCGCTCGGCTCGCAGCCGACCTTCACCGCCGCAACGACCCAACGCGAGTTCACGCTCATGATCTCCGAGGAAGCGATACCGGGCCTGCTACCGGCCATCCTTGAACGTGTCTCGACCGACGCGCCCGGCATCCGTATCAACATTGAAATGGTGTCGCAGGGCGCCCTTTCCCGGCTTGAATACGGCGACGCCGATCTGTGCCTGTGCATGGACAGCCTGCGGCTGTTTGACGTGCGCGCCTATCCAGACGCGCTTCGCAGCATCCGCCTGCGCCCCATTCGCTGGATTTGCGCCGTTGACCGCAACCACCCGTCGGTGGGTGACAGCATCACGGCTGAACAATACTTCTCATTGCCGCATGTGTTCGGACGGCCGACCGGAGCAAATGTCTCCACCGAGCAATTTGTCCGTCGCGTGTTGGGGATCGATCTGCCGGTGCACATCACGGTGCCGAGCTTGCTGCATCTGCCTCTGGTCCTGGCGGGCACCCGCTTGATTGCCACCTTGCCCGAACGGATCGCACACATGTTCGCATCCACCGTTCCCCTCAAAACCTTCCCGTTGCCCTTCGAGACGGAATCGCTGCACGAGATTCTGCTATGGCACAAGCGCAACGACACGGATCCGGCGCATGCCTGGTTTCGCGATCAAATCGTCCGGTTGGCCCTTAACGCTGACCCCGCGAAGGGCGAGGAGGCAATCGGCCAATAGTTCACTGTGCGGCGAAAACCTGCTCCCGCTCGATACAGCACCCAATCAGCAGCCGTGGATGATAGTCCCATGGCCAACTACCCAAGGACGCCGGGATTCACCGGTACCATGCGCCCCGGGCGATTCGAAGGCGACATTCACGACCTCGAAATCGAGGGCGACGTGCCGTCTCAGTTGAACGGTACCTATCACCGCGTGCATCCGGACGCCCAATTCGCGCCGATGTTCGAAAACGACCAATTCTTCAATGGCGACGGCATGATCGGCCTGTTCCGCTTTCGCGGCGGCAAGATCGATTTCAAATCGCGCTATGCCCAGACCGACAAGTGGAAACTCGAGCGCGGCGCCGAGCGGGCGTTGTTCGGCGCCTATCGCAATCCTCTCACCGATGATGCGTCGGTGAAGGGTAAGATCCGCGGCACGGCGAACACGAATGTCCTGGTACACGCGGGCAAATTGTTCGCGCTCAAGGAAGACAGCCCCCCGCTCGTGATGGACCCCATCACGCTGGAAACCCAGGGCTACACGGACTTCGGCGGCAAAATGCAGGGGCAGACCTTTTGCGCGCATCCGAAAATCGATCCCGTCACCGGCAACATGTGCGCTTTCGGCTATGCGGCGAAGGGATTGTTGACCCGTGACTGCCACTACATGGAAATCAGTCCGGCCGGAGAGCTCATTCAGGAGACGTTTTTCGAAGCACCGTACTACTGCATGATGCACGATTTCGGCCTCACCCAAGACTACGCGGTGTTCCACGTCGTTCCGATCGTCAGTTCCTGGGAACGCCTCAGGGCGGGTCTGCCCCACTTCGGTTTCGATACCTCCTTGCCCGTCTACTTGGGCGTCCTGCCGCGGCATGGCGACTCGCGCGCCATGCGTTGGTTCAAGGCTCCGACCGTGTTCGCCAGCCACGTCATGAACGCCTTCAACGACGGCACCCGCGTCTTCTTCGATACCCCCGTAGCCAAGAACAACATGTTTCCGTTTTTTCCCGACGTGCGCGGCACTCCGTTCAAGCCCATCGAGGCCATGAGCTTTCTGACGCGATGGACGGTCGACCTGGCTTCTCCGGGCGACGCCTTCGAGAATGTCGAGCGCCTCACGGATCATTTCGGCGAATTCCCGCGCATCGACGACCGCTACGCCGCGCAGTCGCATCGCCACGGCTGGCTGCTGGTATCGGACCACGACAAGTCTTTCGAGGGCCCCGGCGGACGCGCCTCGGGACTGATCATGAACTGCATCGCGCACATCGATTTCACGACCGGCAAACAGACGCTCTGGTGGGCCGGGCCGCAAACCATCGTCCAAGAGCCGTGTTTCATACCGCGCACGCGCAAAGCAGCGGAAGGCGACGGCTACCTCGTTGCGGTACTCGACAACGTGGTCACCAACTATTCGGATCTCGCGATATTCGACGCGCAACACGTGGCAGAGGGTCCTTTCGCACGCGCCAAGCTGCCGTTCCGGCTACGGGCGGCGCTGCACGGCAACTGGGCGGATGCCGGCCAGCTAGCCGCCTGAAGTCCGGACCGCAAGACACGAGGAATTTTTGATGAACTCAAAAAACCACCGCTGCATCACCGTGTTGTATCCGAACAAACCCGGCGTAACCTTCAACTTCGAGTATTACCGCGACCACCACGCTACGCTCATCAAGCGCCTGTACGGGGAAGGCATCGCGAAGATCGAGCTGCGCCGCGGAGTCGCCACGCAGGACAATTCGCCGGTGCCGTTCATCGCCGTCATCAATATCTGGATTGGCTCGCAAACGCTGTTCGATGAAGCCGGCGCAAAACACGGCGCCACATTGGTCGAAGACCTCAAGAATTTCACCAACTCGATGCCGACGATCCAGATCGACGAAATCGTGGAATAGCGGGCGGCTCGCGGCTTACGGCGCAATTCCGTGTTTCTGGAACGCCTCCGCGATCGGCGGCCACAAGGCGGTGGCGGCAGCCCGGTCGGCCTGTCCCTCGCTGATCTTGCCTCGTCGAGTTTTGTCGATGCCCCGGCCATAGAGAGACCACGCATCCTTGGGACTCAGCTTGAGGGAGGCATCGTAATCAGCGATCGACTTGTCGTAATCGCCAAGACGCAGCCGAACAAGGCCTCGGCTATCCAGGATTCGCCAGCCGCCGTCGCTCGACTTTCCCGCTTGCCGGAACGCCGAATTGCAGTCATCCAGTGCTTTGGCCAAATCCTGCCCCGCCAGTGCCCGCACCCGGCACCGTTCGTTCAGAGCCATCGGACGCCGTGAGTCATCACCGTGTGCGGCGATCCATAGATCCAATTGGGACAGTGCGGACGCCAAAAGATCGCCCCGAGCATAGGCGAAGGCCATGCGCAGGCGTGCGTCGGCTTCTTTGGCGGCGACGCGGTCGGCGGCGTTGAGGTCTTCCGCTGCCTGAGCGGCATCTGCAGCGTCTGCGGCGTCTTCTCTCATCAGTCGCAACTCGGCGCGCGCCACGAGTGCGGGAACGTGATCAGGCTTGAGTTTGATGGCTCGATCGAAATCGGACAGCGCCGGAACCCGCTGCTTGCTCTCCCACTGCGCGACGCCGCGCTCATAAAAATAGTCAGGTTCTTCGGGCGCAAGCTCGCATGCGCGAGTGAGGTCCGCGATGGCATGCGCGAAATCGCGGCGCGCGGCGAATGCGGTGCCGCGCCGGCTGTATGCCGCAGCGTCTTGCGGCTCGTCGGGCGCGGCCGCCGGTTGCGGGACGGCAGCGGCGCCTGGCGCAGGGGCGCCATCCGCCGGCCGCGGCAAGGGCGCGGTGGTCAGGTTGAACACCGGTCCGCCGTTGTACGTGAAATACAGTTTGTGCTGACCACTCGCCACATACACATGATGCGACAAAAAGAAGTCGGCGCCGATCAGCATATCGGCAAGTACCTCGGACGATTCGCTGATGCGCAGCCGGGTATTGCGGATTTCTTCGTCGCCCAACTTGAAGCTCGCGAAGGGGGCGATCCAAGTCTTGACCCTGCTTCGTCCGATGCCGCTCGAATAACCGGCTTCGACGACTCCGGGCGTATCGAGCTTCACGCCGATTCGCTCGGCGGCGCGAAGCGACAGCGTCGAGGTTCCCGCACCCGTATCGAACATGACGCGAATTTTGACTCCGTTGACGGTCGCGGTCCCGGTCGTGTGCGGCGACAGGGGACTGGTCCACTGAATATCCATTATGGAATAGGGTTCGGCGGTTCCCGCGACCCAATACGCTAGATTTGCATTTTTACAACCGTCTTCATGCATCAATCGGATGGCGCCTTTGGCTAGGTCGTATTCGACGTCGCCGATGCGAAATACGTTTTGCCCCAAAACGCCGACGCTGCCGCCCCCCGCCTCGCTGCCGCCAACGAGGAACTCGACGTTATGAATGGGCACTCCAGCCAATGTGAAGACCTTGACCTTGGCGACCGAGACTTCGGTCTCGCCGCCGATGCCCGTCACATGGAGCCCATAAGGAGCCGCGACCTTGCTCAATTTAAACTCGGCCGCGCTTGCCGGGCTAATCATGCTGTAAAAGGCCCCGCTGTCGGCCAGGAACATTGCGTCCGTTCCGTTGATTTTCGCCCACACCATGGGTTGCATGTCGACCATCGTCGCGGGAAGGTCAGCGATCTTGGTTAACTGGCACTTGGCGAAGACGGCGCCGGGCAAAAGCTGAATAGCTAGAACCGCAGAGGCCAACAGGACCGTCTGAAACTTCCGTGTGTGGTGCTTCAAAAGCAGTGCTCCGTGGTACGTCGCGGCACCAGTCTAGTTGAACCCAGATTGGCGCGCACTCGCCTCGTAGCGGGTTTGAGCAGCATGCCGGCCTTATGTAAATATGCCACGTCTAAATATGCGACGCCGCCAGGCGATGAGCTCAGTGTCGGTTAGGAGGCACGTCTGAAATCCCAAGCACCTCGACGGGGAATCGCCCGAGTGATTTCGAAGCTGGGAATCGGGTCGCGCACTGAGGCTGCGCGCTGGGTACGCGAGGGGCGAGTCCGGGTAAACGGTAAGGTCATACGCGACGCCGAATTCCCGGTCATGCAAGGCGTGGATCGCATCTTGGTCGACGGGCAGGAGCCCGCGTCAGCGGCGCGACTCGTCATCATGCTGAACAAACCCCGCGGCTTGGTGACGACGGTAAAGGACGAACACGGTCGCGATACCGTCTACCGATGCCTGGACGGCGCAGGCTTGCCCTGGCTCGCGCCGGTGGGACGGTTGGACAAAGCCAGCGAGGGTCTCCTTCTGTTCAGCAATGACCCGGTGTGGGCCGCTCGAATAACCAATCCGGCCTCTGGGCTCGACAAACAATATCATGTGCAAATCGACCGCTTACCGGACGCCGCCTTGCTTGCGAATCTCGAGCACGGTGTTGTGATCGAGGGCGAGCGTCTCGCGGCCAAGGCTGCGCAGTGTCTGCGAACCGGCGAGCGGAACGCGTGGCTGGAAATCGTGCTCGACGAGGGGCGCAACCGGCAGATTCGCCGGTTGCTGGAGGCCCTCGATATATCGGTGCTGCGCCTGGTACGGGTGGCGGTGGGCTCGCTGTCTCTGGGCGATTTGCCGAAAGGCCGGTGGCGTAGCCTCACCCAGCAGGAAACGGATTCGATTTAAATTGGCGGGCTGTTAGGGTTCCTGATCGCGGAGTCGACCGATGGTGTACGCCAGCCGCTGCGCACGCCCCAGAAGCAAAATACCAACGCGGCCAGCGCGACGCATAGCTGGTCCCAGCCGTAGCCGATGTAATCGTGCCCAGCAAATTCTTTGCTGCCGGCCCAAGACAGTGCGGCGATGGCCGCGAGGTAGGCAATCAACCACCACGCGCCACGCAGTTGCCGGCCGAAATCGCTCCAGCCGGCCCTGGCCTGGTAGTACAGGTAGACCGGTATGGGCAAAATCAACAGCAGCATGATCTCTCCGGTGTGCGGCCAACGCGCCCAGTAGAGCATCAGCGTCGCAAGCACAAAGGCCAGTGGCGCAAGTACATACAGGCCAGGCACCCTTAGGGGCCGATGCAAATCCGGTGCGGTTCGCCGCAGCACCATCACGCTGATGGGCACAACCAGGTAGGTGATGATCGTTGCCACCGAGATCACCGCCGCGAGCTTGCCCCAGCCGCGAAAAAAGAAAAGGAATATGAAGGACACCACGAGGTTGAACCACATCGCCGGACGCGGGATGCCGAAGCGGGGATGCACCCGGCCGAATACCTCGGGAGCCGTGCCGTTGCG
>Ga0137412_10000799_pt1 | contig 23409 bp, 16 predicted proteins | sample CZODoug2_1_16fun_FD_122160 | JGI IMG/M metagenome (GOLD analysis project Ga0137412, IMG submission 122160) | Vadose zone soil fungal communities from Angelo Coast Range Reserve, California, USA - CZODoug2_1_16fungal (Hybrid Assembly) | ecosystem: Environmental > Terrestrial > Soil > Vadose zone... | reverse complement strand
TTTATGCGCTGCCGGTTGATGGAAATGATGATGTAATTTTCGGGGATCCCCAGTTTTTTAAACAGGCCATCTTTGATCCTGAATACTTTTACGCCGTAGTCAACTTCTTCCATCGTAGCACCCACCGTGGCATCGCTGTAAAATTTGCGCTTGATCAGGTTGGTATCTCCGTATTTATTGAGCAGGACGACAGCAACCGACCTGGTTTCATGATCGCGCGTATAGGTGATCGTGATCTTGTCTCCCGGAGAGCGGTAACTCAATTCTTCTTCAAATTCACTTTCAGAATTGGTTTCCACTTCATTTACCTTGGTTATGATGTCTCCCGGCCGGAGTCCCGCTTCGCGCGCGGCGCTGACCGCGAGGTTCTGCGGATACATCGACGGCGAGTACGACGGGGACGGACCCGTGGTGGGACCGAGCGTCGGCGAGGAGGTCGGGTCGGGCTGCGCGGCACCAGAAGAGGTAGACGTGTAGGTGCCCGGCGACGACGAGCCCTGGGACGCCTGGGTCATCAGGTCCATGACCTTGTTGGCGAAATTGTCCTGGGTGTACTCGCTGCCGGACTGCGTGACGTAGGTGTCCTTGCCGGCCTGGCTTGGCTTGCTGCCCTTGCCCGGAACCGAGGTGACGCCAACCTGCTGGTTGCCATCGCCGGACGCTTTGGTGGTGGGCTTGGCGACCGGAGTAGCCGCCTGCGCGGCCGGAGTGGCCGGCTGCGCCGCTGGAGTGGCCGGGGGCGGGGTCTTCGCCGGCTGCGTGCCGGTCTGGGACTTCGGCGGGGTGTTCTTGGGGACGATCGTGGTCGCGCCGCCGGGGGACTTGTGCTTCGGGCTCACCACGACGGGCGGATCGCTCTTGTGCGCCCCGGGCACGATCACGGTGCCGTCGGTCAGCAGGACCTTGCCGTTCTTCAGGTAGATCGTGCCGTCCTTGCCGATCCTGATGCCGTTCTTGCCCGGCTTGGCGTCTTTGGGGGCGAGCGGCACGCTGGTGTACACCGGCTGAGCCGCGTCGTGGGCGCTGGGCGGAGGCGTTACCAGGTCGGTGTGTTTGCCGATCGTCTGCACGCCCAGCGCGGCGCCGCCGATCAGCAGCACCACGCCCGCGGCGACCGTGCTGACCCGGCGCAGGCCGGTCATCATCACTGCGCGACGGCTGGCCAGGTCGATCACCTTGGCGCCGCCGGCCTCGGACTCGGCGGGAGCATTCAGGAGCGGGACGGCCTCGGGATGAAGACGCCTCGGGGGCTCTGCGGCGATCAGCTCGGCCAACGCGGCGTCGATGCGCGTCGCGTACTCGGCGGGCATCGGGCCGGGGTCGTCGGCCCGCAGGATCTCCTGCAGGGAGACCAGCAACAGGGCCTCGGAGCGGCAGTCCTCGCACTCATCGAGGTGGGCCTGTACCTGCCCGGCCTCGGACTCGCCAAGAAGACCCTCGGCGTGGTCCGCCAGGGTCTCCGTACTTACATGGTCACGGTTAGTCATGTCCGCTGGTCCGCTCCTTCCGCCTGCCCGGTCGGGGCCGGCGGTCCCCCAGTCGCCTGCGTCGGACCCCGGTGCAGAGGCACAACTTTGGCGCTCACCCCAGGTTCGACGCAGGCAGCGGCAATCTCGTTCCCTTGCCTCAAATGTGACAACAAGGGAAGGAGTCGGGCGCGGCCACGCGCACACCGACTCTTCACGGTCCCGGTGGGGACGCCGAGGATCTTGCCCGCCTCCTCGACCGGATAACCTTGGAGATCTACCAGGACCAACGCCGCTCGTTGGTCCATGGGCAGCGTGGCCAGCGCGGCCGCGACATCCATGGACAGGTCGGCGTCCTCGGTCGGGTCCTCGGAAATCGCCAGGTCGCGACCGGTGCGGTCCTCCTCGGTCTCCTGCTCGGGCAGCGGCACCGTGCGCCGGATGCTCTTGCGTCGGGCCCGGTCCAGGCAGGCGTTGACCACGATGCGGTGCAGCCAGGTGGTGATCGCGGCGTCGCCACGGAAGCCCGCGGCCGCGCGATAGGCCGAGACCAGGGCGTCCTGAACGGCGTCCGCCGCCTCCTCGGGGTCACCCAGCGTGCGCAGCGCGACCGCCCACATGCGGTCCCGGTGACGTCGGACGATCTCCCCGAACGCGTCGGGATCACCCTCGCGGTGCAGATCCAGCAGCGCGCGGTCGGTGGCCTCGAGCAGGTTAGGCACAGCACCGCATCCCAGTGCCGCGGCGGGGTCCGGGCGCCGGCGGGCCGGGGACGAACGCGTGCGACATCGCAGCTGTCTCCCGAAGCTCGGCGGACGGATCAGAAATACGGTACTCGGCGGTCAGGCCCCCGGTCCCCACCTAGCCCGGCCGGGTTCGCCGTCCACAGGGGTCACTCAACCACTCACCGACACCTCGGAGATGCCCCCGCGATAGCCGCCGGCCGGATCCCGGGGGAGCTTGGTGAGCCAGATCAGCAGGAACCGGGTGCGGGTGGCGAAGGACAGCCGCAGTGTCTGCTGAATCCCCAGATCCTGTTCCGAGTCGGCCACCAGGTAGGAGGCAAGGTCTGCCGGGGCGGTGGTGGCGTTGGCGTTCACCGCCCGGATCTCCACCGAGCTGCCCTCGTGCGGAAAGATCAACTTGACCTGGCGCACGGTCTGCACCCGGCCCAGGTCCAGCACCAGACCGACCCCGGTCTTGAGCTTGCCGAAGGTGGCCGTGTTGTACCGGTCGGTGCGCCACACGGTGTCCGGGTTGCCGTCCACGGCGAGTGACACCTGATCGCCGTTCTCCTGGCCGTCGCCGCCGGGTGGGGGGTCGAAGTCGCGCAGGTCGGCGATCCGGATGGACTGCAACGGGCCGGTGGACGGGATGGCGTCCGCGTCGCCGTTGGACCCGACCGCGCGCACGATCTGCCAACTGAGCAGTACCAGGCCCAGCACCAGCAGGCCGATCACGCCGATCTGCACCCCGCGGGTGGCCGCGGACGGTTTCCAGCTGCCGTCGCGATCCGGGAACGGCGCGAGAATGTGGTTCACCGTCGCCATCGGGCCGGTCGCGTCGGGCGCCGGCCCCGGGCCGGGCGCCGGGCGGGCCCGGGGCAGTTGACGCAGTTCGGCGGCCAGCTCAGCGGGGCTGCGCAGCGGGGTACCGACGCGGGGGTGCGCGTTGAGCAGTCGGTCCACGATGGCGTCGACCGCATCCGGCACTCCGGCCCGCACCTGACGCGGTGTGCAGATCGCGCCGTTCTCGTACGGCGCCGCGGCCAGCCCGAACGCCTCGCCCTCCGGCCACTTCGCGGTCAGCGCCGCGTGCAGCACCCGACCGAGCGCGCGGGTGTCCGCGCGGGCCGGGTCGGTGGCCGAGGTGGAGTGCAGGGCGGCCTCCACGCACAGGCCGAAGATCTTCACCTGACCCTCGGGGGTGAGCAGCACGGTGTCCGGCTGCAACCGCAGGTGGGACAGCCCGGCCGCGTGCGCGAAGGCCATCGCGTCGGCCGCGTCGGTGATCATCCGCTGGGCGTCCATCGGGTCCAACGGGCCGTCGGTGGCGAGCACCTCGCTGAGCGGGCGCGCCTCGGGCAGCCATTCAAAGACCACGTGCACGGTGCCGCCGCGATGGACCGCGTCGAGGATCCGGACGAACCGGGCGTCCTCCAGGGTGGCTGCCGCGCGGGCGGCGCTGATCACCACGTCGGCGAGTTCGTGCTCCTCGGGGATGAGGTACATACCGACCGGGCGGGCCAACATCTCGTCGGTGGCGTGCCACACGGAAATGCCGTCGGCGTCGCTCATGCACTCGGAGAGCCGGTATCGGTCGGCCAGCCGGGCACCTACCTCCGGCGTGGCTCGCAGCACCTGACTAGTTCCTTCCGGGCCGGGCGCGCGACGTCCTCCGGTCGTCGGCTGCCCGTAGTACTTGCCGGCAATCCTAGGCACGCATTGCGTAAGTCGCTGGGCTATTGCGACGGTGCGTTCCGCACCGATTCAACGACCGAGCCGGGTTCGCACGTTGGAGACCAGATCGGCGACCTCGGAGATACCCATCCGGAACGCGATCACCAGGTAGGCGATCAGCAACGAGGCACCGCCGAGCACCACGGTCACCATCGAGCCGGTGGTGCTGTTTCCCCAGTGCCGATAGCAGATCTCACTGATCAACAAGGTGGGAACCGCGGCGGCCACACCGGCCACGATCAACCGGTCGTAGGCGCGCAGCACTTCCGCGCCGAGCGGGCCGATGCGTCGGGAGAGCTTGCGGGCGGAGATGCCGACGCCGACCAGATAGGAAAGGGAGTAGCTAGCCGCCAGGCCGACCGCCACCCACCGGTCGGGCAGCACCGCGTTGCAGGCGAACGCCAGCGCAACGTTGGTGCCCGCGATCCACACGTTGATGGTCACCGGGGTGCGGGTGTCCTCGAACGCGTAGAACCCGCGCAGCAGTTGGTAGTGCACCGTGAATGGCACCAGGCCGAGCGCGAACGCGGACAGCACGAAGCCGATGTACTGCGCGTTGTCCACGGTGGTGCTGCCGTGCGCGAACATCGCGATGCACAGGCTCGGGCCGAGGACGCCGAAGCCGATCGCCGCGGGCACGATCGCGGCACCGGTCAGCCGCAGCCCGGAGACGATGTCCGCACGCACCTCGTCCGGGCGCCCGTCGTGCACCGAGCGACTCATCTTGGGCAGCAGCGCGGTGACCACCGAGACGGTGACCACGGCGTGCGGCAGCAGCATGATCAGGTAGGCCTTGGTGTACGGGGTGAACCCGCGCCCCGGGTAGCCGGTGTCGGCGGCGTGCAGGCCGGCCGCGGTGGACAGTTGCACCACCGCGACGTAGGCGACCTGGTTGACCGCGACGAACAACAACGTCCACTTGGCCAACCCGTAGGAGTGGCCCAGGCCCTTGCCGCGCAGGTCGAAGCGCGGTCGGAAGCGGTAGTCGGTGGCGCGCAGCGCGGGGATCAGGGCCAGTGCCTGCACCACCACGCCGAGGGTGGTGCCGATGCCGAGTAGTCGCACCTGCCCGGAGCTGACGCTGTCCGGTGTCACGGCGTGACCGTGGGTGGCCGTCAAAAAGATGATCCCGGTGACGATGACCACCACGTTGTTCAGGATCGGGGTGAACATCATCGGCCCGAACTTGCCGCGGGCGTTGAGCACCTGACCGAACATCACGTGCAGGCCGTAGAAGAAGATCTGCGGCAGGAAGTAGCGGGCGAAGGTGACCGCGACGTCGTAGTCGGCCTTCGAGTCCGAATGGGAGAACGTGTACGCGTAGGAGCGGATGACCAACGGCGCGAAGATCACCGTGAGCACGGTGACGACCAGCAGTACGAGTCCGATCGCGGTGATCAATCGATCGGCGAAGGCCTTGCCGCCGTCCGCGTCGTTGCGCAGTGCCCGCACCAATTGCGGCACGAACACCGCATTGAGTGCGCCGCCGGCGAGCAGGATGTAGATGATGTTCGGGATGGTGTTCGCGACGTTGTAGGTCTCGGCGAACACCGTGGTGCCGATCGCCCAGATCATCACCACATCGCGGAAGAACCCGGTGATGCGGGAGCCGACCGTGCCCAGCGCCATCACCGCACCGGCGCGCGTGACGGAGGCGTCGACCCGCGGGGCGTCGCCGGCCACTGGACTCACGCCTGCACTTTCTGTTCCCCGCCCGGCGCTGCGCCGGCACCGGCCGCACCGTCGGCGGCCCGTCGATTCTGTCGGGCCGCCCGGACCCGGCGGATGTTGCGCACCACGGCGACGGTGAACAGCAGGCCCCCGCCGCCGATGACCACTATGAGGCCGACGCTGCCGTAGTTGGTCACGTTCACCCGAAGCGGCAACGGCGCGGTGACCGGGTTGCCCGCCGCGTCCAGCAGGACCACTTCCAGCCTCGAGATCCCGTTCGCGGCGGCCTCGGCCGGGATCTGCACACTCTTCTTGCGCCCGGCCGGGATGGTGAGCAATCCGGGGGTGCCGGTGCGCAGCCGACCCGGTACCAGCGACCGGATCTGTGGCCGTACCTGCACTGCCTGACTCAGCCCGTTGGACACGGTGACCGGGATCGTGCCGTGGCTGCTGGACAGCGTGACCAGGCTGCGTCCGATGATGCGCAGCTTGGCCTGGTCACCGCGCACGTCGTCGCGCAGCTCCTGCAGGTAGGCCCGGGCACCGGCCGGGTCGGGGATCCACGCAGAGGACGCGGCGCGCTGCGCGGCCGCGGTGTAGTTGTCGATCAACTTGCCGGGGCTGACCATCACGTTGGCCAGCCGGTCCAATTCCGCGGTGGTGCGGCGCAACCGCAGGACCTGCAAGCTGCGCAGTTCGTCGGTGGGCACCGGGGTGGGGTTGGTGAACGCCGCGGTGGCGAGTTCCGGCGGCACCGGGGTTTGGCTGAGCGAGGCCAGACCGACCGTGCGCAGCCACGGGGCGGCGGCCGCGGCGGCCAGCAGGCGTTGGGCGGTACCCGGCGCCGGCGCCCAACGTCGGGGTGGGGCGATCAGCACGGACCGACCGGCGTTGGGCCGCTCCAGGGTGATCATGGCGGTGTCGGCCAACATCTCCTGCTGGGCCAGGGTGGTCGCGCCCCGGGCAGCCAGGTCACCCGCGAAGATGGTGGCGAGGCCGGTGTCGGCGAGCAACACCTCCAACGGGCCCGCCGAGGTTTGCACCCTGGCCCGCCCGGTCGGGGTATAGGTGAGCGTGGCCAAGGTGGGGATCTGCCCGCCGGCCAACACCACCGTGCGCGCCCCCGTGCGGCGCAGGGTGGCCAGCGTGGTTGCGTCGCTGGTGGCCTGCGCCGGCCAGGCCACCCGGGTGTCCGACTCCCGGCCGAGCAGCCGGGCGGTCACTGCCCGGGAGCGGAGCAGCGCCCTGGTGATCGCGTCGCTGTCCTCGCCGCGGCCCAGCGCCGCCGCGTCCGGGTCCGCGTAGGGCAGGGCGGCCACCGGCCGCCCGTTGAGTTGGGCGCGCAGGGTCGCCAGCCAGGCCGCGGCGTTCGGATCTGCGGCGGCGTCGGAGACCGCGGTGCCGTTGCGGCGTTCGTGCGCCGCAGCGAGTGCAGCGGCAGCCTCCAACACCTCCGGGTCGACCATCCAGGTGACCGGCAGGGCGCCGGGCGCGGAGGCCAGGTCGGCCAGCCGACCCCCCGGCGCCACCTCGGCGGCCAGGGTGTCGTTGACGAACGCCCCGCGGGCGTCGCGGCCGGGTGCGTCGACCAGCGGCCAGATCCAACTGACGCTGGTGGGTTGGTAGGACTTCTTGTCCGGCAGGTACGGCAGGAAGGTGGTCACCGTCGCGCCGGCCGGAGCGGTCCCGTCGCGATCCCCGCGGGCCGCCACCTGCAGCGCGTACACCCCCTGGCGGGTCAGCTTCAACGACTTCATCGGCAGCGAGATCTTCCAGGTCACGCTCGACCCGGGGGCGACGTCGGCCAGGGTGCGCGCGCCGCCCGGCACCGCCGTCGCGCCTCGCAACGGCGCGGTGTCCGCGGCCAACGCATGCAGTTCCCCGCGGGTGGCCAGCGGGACGTGTCCCATCGCCACCGACACCACCGGCGTGTGCCACACGCCGGGGCCGGGATTGACCACGGCGCCGCGCAGCACCAGCTTCCCGGTGGGTTTCACCGCAGCCGGGCCAACGGCGTCCAGCACCACCTGCACCGGCGGAGGAGGTTCAGCGGCCTGCGACGGCGTCGGGCCGAGCAGCGTCAACAGCGGGGCGAACGCACAAGCCGCGGCGGCGAGGCCGGCGGCCGCGCGGCGGCGTCGCCGGTCGATCCTCACCCGCCGTCCGCGGTCGGGCCGTCGGACGGGGGGTCCGCGGCCGAGTGCACCGCGCCGAATTGCTCGGGCAGCGCGGAGAGCAGTTTGCGTTCGGTGTCGTAGGACAGCCGCTGGGACAGGTCGCCCAGCGGCACCCAGGCCACCTCGTCCACCTCGACGTCGGCATCGGACAGCTCGCCGGACTCGGCTTCGAGCAGGAAGTGGTGCACGGTCTTGTGCACGCGGTGTCCGTCGGCCACGAACCAGAAGTCGATCACACCCAGCTTCTGCAGAACACGCCCGAGAATGCCGGTTTCCTCCTGCACCTCGCGCACGGCCGCCTCCTGCGGCGACTCCCCGGCCTCCAGGTGACCCTTGGGCAGCGACCACAGCAGACGCCCGCGACGGTCCAACCGACCGATCAGCGCGCCCTGCACGATCGGGCCCGCCCGATCCACCACCAGACCACCGGCGGAGACCTCCGAGACCGTGCGCAGTCGCCGCGAGGGCGTCGACGAGCGCGGGGTGGAGGGCATTTGCCGATGCTATTCCCGAGCCGGCGCTCCGGTTCGGACCTCGAGGCTCTCCGAGGCGCCGCCGGTGGGGGGCTCGGGTTAGGGTGGCCGATCGTGCCGCGTCAGACTTCACCCGGGGTGCCTCCGTCCGAGGACATGGCGGGGTTGAGCGCGGCCCAGGGCCGGGCGGTGACCGAACTGCTGCGGGTCTCGCCGGTGGCCGTCGAGCTCGGTCGGCGCTTCACCGCGGCCGGCGCGGAGCTCGCCCTGGTCGGCGGCTCGGTGCGGGACGCGCTGCTCGGGCGGCTCGGCGAGGATCTGGATTTCGCCACCTCGGCCCGCCCGGATCAGACCGCGGCCATTCTCAAGGGCTGGGCCGAGTCGATCTGGGATGTCGGGGCGGCATTCGGCACGGTGGGCGCCGCACGCGGCGGGTACAAGCTGGAGATCACCACCTATCGGGCGGACGCCTACGACCGCGACTCGCGCAAGCCCGAGGTGGCCTTCGGCACGGAGTTGACCGAGGACCTGGCGCGCCGCGACTTCGCGGTGAACGCGATGGCCGTGCGGTTGCCCGACGTTGAGTTCGTCGACCCCTACGGCGGCCTGCGCGACCTGGCCGACCGGGTGCTGCGCACGCCGCGCGGGCCGGCGGCATCGTTCTCCGACGATCCGCTGCGGATGATGCGGGCGGCCCGGTTCGCCGCTCAGTTGGACTTCACGGTGGCGCAACCGGAACAGGTCGCGATGGCCGAGATGGCCGAGCGGATCGGCATCGTGTCCGCGGAGCGGGTGCGCGAGGAACTGGTGCGCCTGATCAACGGGTCCAGCCCGCGACGTGGCCTGGAGCTGTTGGTGAGCAGTGGACTGGCCGCCCTGGTGCTGCCGGAACTGCCCGCGCTGCGCCTGGAGATCGACGAGCACCACCGGCACAAGGACGTCTACGAACACACGCTGACCGTGCTCGAGCAGGCGATGGCCCTGGAGGACGATGGGCCCGACTTCGTGCTGCGCTTCGCCGCGCTCATGCACGACGTGGGCAAGCCGCGGACGCGACGCAACGAGCCGGGCGGGCGGGTCAGCTTCCACCACCACGAGGTGGTCGGGGCGCACATGACCAAGGCCCGGATGAAGGCGCTGCGCTTCGACAAGGTGACCACCGAGGACGTGGCCCGGTTGGTCGAGCTGCACCTGCGCTTCCACGGTTTCGCCGACGGGGAGTGGACGGACTCCGCGGTGCGCCGCTACGTCCGCGACGCGGGACATCTCCTGGATCGACTGCACAAGCTCACTCGGGCGGACTGCACCACCCGCAACAAGCGCAAGGCCGCGGCGCTGGCCCGGTCCTACGACGCTTTCGAGGAGCGCATCGCGGGCCTGGCCGCTCAGGAAGAGCTGAATTCGTTGCGCCCGGCCCTGGACGGCAACGACATCATGGCCGAATTGGGTCTGCCGCCCGGCCCGGCGGTGGGCGAGGCCTACCGATATCTGCTCGAGCTGCGCATCGAACAGGGACCGATGAGTCGCGAGGACGGCGTGGCCGCGTTGCGAGCGTGGTGGGATCAACGCGAGGCGGGACAGACCCACTGACGCCGTTCGTGGGTCGGACGCGCATCGAAGCGGTAACGACCCTTGATCCTGCCTGTGACCTGCCCCGTACCGTGCAGAGCAACCTCAGCCAGAGCTGAGCGCCACTCGGTTGTGAGGGAGCGTCGGAATGCGGGTCCAGCTGATGCGCGGTCATCGCGCGGTTGCTGTCGGGGTCGCCGCCATGTTGGTGCTGGCGGGCTGCGGCGGCGGGAGCGGGAACAGCGGGGCGCAGCCCAGTTCGGGCGCGACCTCGACATCCGGCCAATCCGGCTCGATCACGGTGTCGGGGTGTCGACCGCAGAACCCGCTGATCCCCTCGGACACCAACGAGACCTGCGGCGGCAACATCCTCGACCAGATCACCGCCAAGCTCGTCCGTTACGACCCGGAGACCGGCGATCCGAGCAATGACATCGCCGAGTCCATCGACACCAAGGACGCGAAGACCTACACGATCAAGCTCAAGCAGGGCATCAAGTTCCACGACGGCACCGAGGTCAAGGCCAAGAACTTCGTCGATGCCTGGAACTTCGCCGCCTACTCGCCCAACGCGCAGGTGGACGCCTCGTTCTTCCAGCCCATCAAGGGCTATGACGCGGTGGCGGCCAAGGACTCGAAGGTCGAGAAGATGTCCGGGCTGAAGGTGGTCGACGACTACACCTTCACCGCCACCATGGGCGCGAAGTACGCGATCTTCCCGCTGATCGTCGGTTACACCGCATTCGCCCCGCTGCCCGACTCGTTCTTCGCCGACAAGGGCGCGGCGTTCCAGAAGCACCCGGTCGGCGCGGGTCCGTTCAAATTCGTCTCCGGTGACCCGGACAACGGCTACCTGTTGGAGGCCGACCCCGGCTACGACCGGGCCGGCAAGCCGCACATCCAGAAGGTGACCTACAAGGTCTACACGTCCGCGCAGGCGGCCTACAACGACATCATCAGCAACTCGCTGGACATGCTCGACGTGCTGCCCAGCTCCGTGCTGGTCGGCAACGTCTACCAGAAGGACATCCCCGGTCGGTCCTACGAGAAGACCGTGGGCCAGTTCCAGTCGTTGGACTTCCCGCCGTCGAGCGTGGACTCGTCCTACGACAACCCGAAGCTGCGCCACGCGATCTCCATGGCCATCGACCGGCAGTCGATCATCGACGCGGTGTTCGGTGGCACCAAGACCATCGCCACCGGCTGGGTCTCCCCCGTGGTCAGCGGCTACAAGGCCGGCGGCTGCGGCGAGTGGTGCACCTACAACCCGACCCGCGCCAAGCAGCTCTACGACGAGGCCGGCGGGCACAAGGGCCCGATCACCATCTCCTACAACACCGGTGAGGGCGCCGACCACGGACCGTGGATCACCGCGGTGTGCAACAGCATCCACAAGAACCTCGGCGCCGAGTGTGACCCGAGCCCGGTGGCCACCTTCAAGGCCTACCGGGACGAGATCCAGAGTCGGCACATGAAGGGCATGTTCCGGGCCGGCTGGCAGATGGACTACCCGTCGATCGAGGACTTCCTGACCCCGCTGTACGCCACCAAGGCGTCCTCCAACGACAACGACTACGCCAACGCCGCCTTCGACGCGAAGCTGAAGGAGGCCGGCGCCAAGACCTCGCTGGACGAGGCCAACGCGGCCTACCAAATGGCCGAGCAGATGTTGGGCAATGACATGCCCTCGACGCCGATGTGGAGCTCCAAGCTCATCGGTGGCTTCTCCAACCGGGTGGCCAACGCGGGCCTGACCGTGTTCGGCACGTACAACCTCGCCGCGGTGACCGTGAAGTAGACCCGGTGCGGGGTGTGGGCAGCGGGGCCGGCGCTCTCTAGGCTGGCCCCGCGCGCCGCGGTTGTCCCGATCGGCGGGTGCCTGGTGAGGAGTCCGCGTTGGGTCGGTACGTGCTGCGGCGGTTGCTGCAGATGATCCCCGTGCTGTTCGGCGCCACCTTCCTGATCTTTGCCATGGTGTTCGCGTTGCCCGGCGACCCGTTGGCGGGCAAGTGCGGTGACCGGCCCTGTCCGGAGGCCTATGCGCAGGCGTACCGGGCCAAGTTCCACCTCGACGACCCGCTGCCGGTGCGCTACGTGAAGTACCTGGGCAACCTGGCCAAGGGCGACCTGGGCGACGACAGCTCCGGGCAGCCGATCTCGCCGCAGATCAAACGGGCCTACCCGCACACGATCAAGCTGGCCTCGATGGCGATCGCGCTGGAGATCGGCCTCGGCATCGGCATCGGGGTGGCCACCGCGATCCGCAGGCGCGGGATCCTGGACAAGGCCGTGCTGGTGGTGACCCTGATCCTGATCGGGTTACCGGTGTTCGTCACCGGTGTCGTGCTGCAGTACTTCCTGGGCATCCGATGGCACACGCTGCCCGCCACGGCCGGCGACAACAGCGTGCACGAGTTCCTCATGCCTGCCTTCGTGTTGGCCAGCCTCTCGTTGGCCTACGCGATCCGGATCACTCGGACCAGCCTGGCCGAGGTGTTGCGGGCGGACTACGTGCGCACCGCCCGGGCCAAGGGATTGAACACCCGGCGGGTCATCGGTGTACACGCGCTGCGCAACGGGCTGATCCCGGTGGTCACCTTCATCGGCGCCGACTTCGGCGTGCTGATGGGCGGCGCGATCGTCACCGAGGGCATCTTCAACGTGCACGGTGTGGGCAACCTGGTGTTCCGCGCGATCGGGCAGAAGGAGGGCAACACGGTCACCAGCGTCGTGGCGATCCTGGTGCTGGTGTTCCTCGTGATGAGCCTGCTGGTGGACCTGCTCTATGCGGTGATCGACCCGAGGATTCGCTATGAGTAACGTCGACCCCTCGTTGGTCATCCCGCTCGACCCGGTGGCCGTCCCCGGCGCGGGTGATCGGCCCAGGTCGCTCAGCCAGGACGCCTGGGAGGACCTGCGGCGCAATCCGATTGTGCTGATCTGCGCGGCGGTCATCGTGCTGCTGCTGCTGATGGCGTTGTTCCCCGGGTTGTTCACGCACACGGACCCGCACCTGTGCGACCTGTCGAACACCCGCAAGGGGCCGTCCGGGCACGCCTGGTTCGGCTACGACCAGCAGGGCTGCGACATCTACTCGCGCACCATCCACGGGGCCCGCGCCTCGATTGCCGTCGGCGTGCTGTCCACGATCGGGGTGGCGCTGATCGGCGGCATCTTCGGCATGCTGGCCGGGTTCTACGGCGGCATCTGGGACACGATCGTCTCGCGCGTCGCGGACGTCTTCTTCGCGATCCCGTTCCTGCTCGGCGCGATCATCGTGCTGACCACGTTCCCGTCCGGCAACGCGCACAGTTTCTGGCTGCCGGTGAGCAAGGTGGTGATCGCGCTGACTTTGTTCGGTTGGCCGAGCCTCGCCCGCATCATGCGCTCCACCACGTTGCAGGTGAAGGAGGCGGACTACGTCGCGGCCGCCCGCGCGCTGGGTGCGAGCACGCCGCGGATCCTGCGGGTCCATGTGCTGCCCAACGCGGTGCAGCCGGTCATCGTCTACGCGACGATCGCGCTGGGCGGATTCGTCGGTGCCGAGGCCACGCTGTCCTTCCTGGGCGTTGGACTGCAGCCGCCGGCCATCTCCTGGGGCATCGACATCAGCACCGCCGAGGCGATCGTGCGCAGCTCACCGCACGTGCTGCTGTTCCCGGTGGTCTTCCTGTCGGTGACCGTGCTCGCCTTCATCCTGCTCGGCGACGCCATCCGCGACGCGCTGGATCCGAAGCAACGATGAGTGCCGGGACGGAGAACGCTGCCTCGTTCGAGCTTGTTGCCGACGACGGGGCGCCGCTGCTCGAGGTCGAGGACCTGCACGTGGAGTTCCGCACCCGGGAGGGCCTGGCCAAGGCGGTCAACGGTGTCTCGTACTCGGTGCGGGCCGGGGAGACGCTGGCGGTGCTCGGGGAGTCCGGGTCCGGCAAGAGCGTGACCGCCCAGGCGATCATGGGGATTCTGGACACCCCGCCGGGGTTCGTCACCGGCGGCGCGGTGCGCTTCCGGGGCGAGGACATTCTCAAGCTGCCCGAGGAGCGCCGCCGGGCGCTGCGCGGCGCGTCCATGGCGATGATCTTCCAGGACGCGCTGTCCTCGTTGAACCCGGTGTTCACGGTGGGCTGGCAAATCGGCGAGATGTTCCGGGTGCACCAGGGCATGTCCCGCAAGGAGTCGAAACTGCGGGCCATCGAAATGATGGACCGGGTGCGCATCCCATCGGCCAAGCAACGGGTCAACGACTATCCGCACCAGTTCTCCGGCGGTATGCGCCAACGCGTGATGATCGCGATGTCCATCGCCCTGAACCCCGCGCTGCTCATCGCCGACGAGCCGACCACCGCGCTGGACGTCACCGTGCAGGCGCAGGTGATGGACCTGCTCGCGGAGTTGCAGCGCGAATCCGGCATGGGCCTGATCCTGATCACCCACGACCTGGGGGTGGTGGCCGATGTGGCCGACCGGATCGCGGTCATGTACGCCGGGCGCATCGTGGAGACCGCAGACGCCCGGGACCTGTACGCCAAGCCCGCGCACCCGTACACCAAGGCTCTGCTCGGCTCGATCCCGCGGTTGGATGCCAAGGGCCAGGACATCGCGGTGATCGGCGGGCTGCCGCCCACGCTGACCAAGCTGCCCAGTGGTTGCTCGTTCCACCCGCGCTGCCGGTACATGCGGCCGGAACCCTGTCAGACCGAGGTGCCCCCATTGGTCAGCTTCGAGGCCAACCGGGGCAGCGCGTGCCACTTCTGGCAGGAGGTGCTCGATGGCACCGACCGATGAGGTGGTCCTGGACGTTCGGGACCTGGTCAAACACTTCGCGCTGACCCAGGGCGTGGTGCTCCGCCGGACAATCGGCGCTGTCCAAGCGGTCGACGGGGTCAGCTTCCAGCTGCACCGCGGCGAGACGCTGGGCCTGGTCGGTGAGTCCGGTTGCGGCAAGTCCACGGTGGCCAAGCTGCTGATGGGCCTGGAGAAGCCGACCAGCGGACAGGCCTTCTACAACGGCCAGGACATCTTCACCCTGGACGCCGGGGCGAAGCGCAAGTTGCGTCGGCAGATCCAGTTGGTCATGCAGGACCCGTACTCCTCGCTGAACCCGCGGATGACGGTGGCGGACATCGTCGGCGAGCCGTTCGAGATCCATCCCGAGGTGGCGCCGAAGGGCGACCGGGAGGGCAAGGTCAAAGACCTGCTCGACGTGGTCGGGCTGAACCCGGAGCACATCAACCGCTACCCGCACCAGTTCTCCGGCGGCCAGCGCCAACGCATCGGCATTGCCCGCGCGCTCGCGCTGCGCCCGGAGATCATCATCTGCGACGAGCCGGTGTCCGCGCTCGACGTGTCCATCCAGGCGCAGGTGATGAACCTGCTCGAGCAGTTACAGGACGAGTTCGGGCTGTCCTACCTGTTCATCGCGCACGACCTGTCGGTGGTCCGGCACCTCTCCGACCGGGTCGCGGTGATGTACCTGGGACGGATCGCGGAGATCGGCACCGACGTGGCGATCTACGAGCACCCCACGCACCCGTACACCCAGGCACTGCTGTCCGCGGTGCCGGTGCCGGACCCGACCATGCGCGGGCGCCGTGACGTGATCCGCCTGGAGGGCGATGTGCCCAGCCCGGCCGACCCGCCGTCGGGCTGCCGGTTCCGGACCCGTTGTTGGAAGGCGCAGCAGAAGTGTGCGGACGAGGTGCCGGAGTTGGTGGAGCGAGCGGTGACCAGCGAAGAGTTCCGGCACGCCAGCGCATGTCACTTCGCCGAGGAACGCCGAATTATTCCGGCGTAGGGCGCGACTGTTCGACGGGCACCGGGATCGGGATCAGGTTGCCCGCGCTGTCGGTCGGCAGCACCGGCACCGGGCGGGCCACCCCGACCGCGCGCAGGTAGAGCATCGCGGCGACGGCGTAGCCGAGGCTGCACGCGGACAGGATCGCGTAGGACTTGCCGGACTCCGGCATGGTCAGCGAGGCCACCGCGGCGGCGGCCACGAACGCGGAGTTGAACAGCACGTCGTAGACGGAGAACACGCGACCACGGAATTCGTCGTCGATGCTCTCCTGCACGATGGTGTCCACGCAGATCTTCACCGACTGCGCGCACAGGCCGAGCAGGAACGCCCCGAGCACCAACGGCGGCGGCTCGTAGGGCACGGCCAGCGCGAAGCCGAAGACCGACGCGGTCAGCATGGCGACGATGATCAAGCCGGACTTGCCGATCCGCGGGGTCACCTCGGGGGTGATCACCGCGGCCACGAAGTAGCCCAGCCCGGCGGCGGCGAACACCGCGCCGAGTCCGGCCATCGCGGCGTCGCCATTGGACGCCGGGTCGTGGAAGTAGTTGCGGTAGAGGAGCAGGGTGGCGATGGTGCCGGTGCCGTAGCAGAACCGCTGCGCGGTGATCAGGGTCAGCGCGTGGCGAGCGGCCGGACGGGCGCACACGTGGCGGGCCCCGTCCGCCAGGCCCACGGCCACCGCGCGGAACGCGTGCCGGGCGGACGGCGGGGCCACCTCGAGGTGTGGGCCGAGCCGATCCGGGTGCATGCGGGCGGCCAGGCCGGCGGCGAGCAGGTAACCCGCGCCGCAGATCGCCATCAGCAAGGTCGGGGTGTGCAGCGTCTGGTGCAGCACCAGGCCCAGCCCACCGCCGGTCAGCGTGGCCAACGACCCGGAGGTGGCCATCACCGAGTTGGCCATGACCAACTCGCGGCGGGCCACCACATGCGGCAGGGAGGCGGACATCGCGGTCAGGAAGAACCGCCCGCCGGACAGCGTGAGCAGCGCGATCAGGAAGATCGCCGGGCCCTGCACTGCGCCGGCGAACAGCGTGGCGATCACCGCGACCAGGCTCATCCGGATCAGGTTGGTGCGGACCAGCACGTGGCGGCGACGCCAGCGGTCCAGCAGCACACCGGCGAACGGCCCGACGAAGGTGTAGGGCAGCAGCAGGGTGGCGAACGTCGCGGCGGCCGCGCCGGCCGTCGCCTGCTTCTCCGGGGTGAAGAACACATAGGAGGCCAGGCCCACCTGAAACAGGCCGTCGGCGGCCTGCGAGGCCAGCCGGGGCGCGTACAACTTCCGAAAATCGGCATGGGCGACAACAGCCCTGAAGTCGGAAGTGAACGACACGCTTTCGAGGCTAGGTGGGCGCATCGCGGCCTGGGGGCCGAACGAAAAAGCTCGCCTGCCAGTCGGCCGAATCGTGATGGCCTCATGTCGCAATGGTGACGTTCGAACCTTGCGATCATGGTGAGTTTCCCCCAAACGACAGGGCCCGACTCCCCTGCGGAGAGCCGGGCCCGGTCGGTGGTCCGGGGTGGGGCTTAGCGCTCGACCTGACCGGCGATGAACGCCTCGACCGCGCGGTGGCAGACGTCGTCGGCGTACTGCTCCGGCGGGGACTTCATGAAGTAGCTCGAGGCGGACAGCAACGGGCCGCCGATGCCGCGGTCCAGGGCGATCTTGGCCGCGCGGATCGCGTCGATGATCACGCCGGCGGAGTTCGGGGAGTCCCAGACCTCGAGCTTGTACTCCAGGTTCAGCGGGGTGTCACCGAAGGAGCGGCCCTCCAGGCGGACGTAGGCCCACTTGCGGTCGTCCAGCCACGGCACGTGGTCGCTCGGGCCGATGTGCACGTCGGCGTTGCGCATCTCGTGCGGGATCTGCGAGGTGACCGACTGGGTCTTGGAGATCTTCTTCGACTTGAGCCGCTTGCGCTCGAGCATGTTCTTGAAGTCCATGTTGCCGCCGAAGTTGAGCTGGTACGTACGCAGCAGCTCGACCCCGCGGTCCTCGAACAGCTTGGCCATGACGCGGTGCGTGATGGTCGCGCCGACCTGGGACTTGATGTCGTCGCCGACAATCGGCACGCCGGCGTCGGTGAACTTCTGCGCCCACGCGGGGTCCGAGGCGATGAACACCGGCAGCGCGTTGACGAAGGCGACCTTCGCGTCCAGGCAGCACTGGGCGTAGAACTTGTCGGCCAGCTCGGAACCCACCGGCAGGTAGGAGACCAGCACGTCGACCTTGCGGTCCTTGAGCACCTGGACGACGTCCACGGGCTCGTCGTCCGACTCGTCGACCATCTCGCGGTAGAACTCGCCGAGACCGTCGAAGGTGTGCCCGCGGGAGACCGAGACGCCGGTCGGCGGGACGTCGGCGAACTTGATGGTGTTGTTCTCGCTGGCGCCGATGGCGTCGGCGAGGTCCATGCCGACCTTCTTGGCGTCCACGTCGAACGCGGCGACGAACTCGACGTCGCGCACGTGGTAGTCGCCGAACTGGACGTGCATCAGGCCCGGCACCCGCAGGTTGGGGTCGGCGTCCTTGTAGAACTCGACCCCTTGAACGAGGGACGCGGCGCAGTTACCGACGCCGACGATGGCTACACGAACGGAACCCATGGCTGGGTGCTCCTCACTAGGTGGATCAGGGTGTGGGGGGTAAGACTGAAGCTTCGGGGTCTGTGCTGCGCTCGGTCGCGATCAGCTCGTTGAGCCAGCGGACCTCTCGTTCCACGGAGTCCAAGCCGTGCCGCTGCAACTCCAGGGTGTAGGCATCCACCCGCTCCGCGGTGCGCCGCGCCGCGCCGGCACGGAACGTGTCCGCGCGCTCCTCGAGGCGCCGGCGGCGGCCCTCCAGAATGCGCAGGCGCACGGCGGCGTCGGTCCGGCCGAAGAAGGCGAAGCGGATGCCGAAGGAGTCGTCGTCCCATTCCTCGGGCCCGCACGCGCTCATCAACTCGGCGAAGTGCTCCTTGCCGTCCGCGGTGAGCTTGTAGACGATCTTCGCCCGCTTACCGGCCAGCGCCGGGACCCCGGCGCCGGGAGTCTCCTCGACGATCCAGCCGGTGCCGACCAGAGACTTCAGGCACGGGTACAGCGAGCCGTAGGAGATCGCGCGCAGCGTGCCCAGTAGCGTGTTCAAGCGCTTGCGCAGCTCGTAGCCGTGCATGGGCGACTCGTGCAGGAGGCCGAGCACCGCGAGTTCGAGCACACCGCTGCGCTTGCTCATGCCCGCCTCCTTTGCCCGGTTTGGGTGTTCGCTGCGCTCAACACGCTTCAATCGGTTCGGGAGTAAGCGCTCGTTCCTCGCGCTTTCTCCGCTCACCTCAATCGCGTGTATCGCCGCTCGATGTATCGGCTCGATATATCGACTCTGAGGCCCGACCCTAGAGGGTCGGGGCGTTGCAGGCAAACTCCGGGGCTTGGCGTGTCGTCTGGAGTGGCCTGGTTGCCGGAAGTAACCAGAGTGTCTTGGGCGAGGGTGGTGGCCGGCTGCGGGGACTACTCTGCTGCGCCATGTGGTCCCAACGGCTGCACGTTGACTACGCGCTCCAGCGCCGCGCGACGTTGCAAGCGTTGTTCCACGGCGGGTCGCTGACCTGCACCGATGTGTGCGACGCGGACCCGTACCTGTTGCGCGCGGCCCGCCATCACGGAGAGGTGACCGAATCGCTGTGCCCGGTATGCCATCGGACGCCGTTGACTCACGTCACCTACGTGTTCGGCGACGAATTGGGGCAGTACTCGGGTCGGATCAGGGCCACTGTCGAGCTGGAAACGATGGCCCGCGAGTATGGCGAGTTCCGGGTGTACGTGGTCGAGGTGTGTCAGACGTGCTCCTGGAATCATCTGAGTTCGTCGTTCGTCCTCGGGGACGGGGTACCGCGCAGTCGGTCCCGTCGTCGGGCCGCCGAGGAGTAGCCGCCGAATGAATCCATTCCGTCGCGGGCGCAAGCAACAGGCGCCGGCCAGCGGCCCCCTGCACCCCGACGACGATCAGTGGTTCCGGCCGATCCAGCCGGCCAGGGGCCGTGGCCGGCGGCGGAAAGCGGCCAACGAGGTGCCGGGTTCCGGCTCCCCGGCGGCACGCTCGGCCCAGCCGGTCACCCCGGACGACGAGACGCAAACCATCGTCCCGCCGCCGGACTGGCTGGACGACACCACCAAGATTCCGCGAGTCACCGATGCCGCCCCGCCGGTGGATGCCGGCGGCAGCCGGGCCGCGGCGGCGAAGAAGACCGTGCCCTCCCCGCCCAAGCGCAAGCGCAGCAAGCTGCGCCGGCTGGCCTGGGGCCTGCTCATGCTGAGCACAGTCGGCTTCATCGTGATCCTGGTCGCCTATTCGCGGATCAGCATCCCGAACCCGAACGACAGTGCGATCCGGCAGACCACCCGGGTCTACTACAGCGGCGGCAGCGTCGAGATCGGCCGCTTCGGTGACGTCAACCGCAGTGCGGTGACGTTGGACAAGATGCCGCAGTCGTTGCGGGACGCGGTGCTGGCTGCGGAGAACCGCAACTTCTACTCCGACAGCGGCATCTCGCCCAAGGGCATTACTCGCGCGCTGTGGGTGAACCTACGCGGCGGCAGCGCACAGCAGGGCGGCTCGACGATCACTCAGCAGTACGTGAAGAACTACTACCTGACGCCCGCGCGGACCTTCAAACGCAAGATCCGTGAGGCACTGCTGTCGATCAAGATCGACCAGAAGCTGTCCAAGGACCAGATCCTCGAGGACTACCTGAACACCATCTACCTGGGTCGTGGCGCTTACGGCATGCAAGCCGCGGCGAAGGCCTACTTCGGCGTCGACGTGGGCCAACTGACGCCGGGTCAATCGGTGGTGTTGGCCTCGATCATCCGGGCGCCCAGCCGGTACGACCCGACCGACAAGGACACCCTGGCGCTGCTCAAGGCGCGGTGGGGCTATATCGCCGACGCCATGGTGGTGACGCACACGCTGACCCCGGCGCAGCGGGCCGCGCTGGTGTTCCCGAAATTCCCCAAGCAGGCGCAGTCGCAGAGCCGGTACGGCGGGCAACGCGGCTACATCCTCACCACGGTGCGCAACGAGTTGCTGGCCCGCGGCCTGACCAGGGATCAGATCGACAACGGCGGCTACCGGGTCGTCACCACGCTGGACCAGCAGGCGCAGGAGTCCGCGCTGGCCGCGGTGGCCAAGGAGTTCCCGAAGACCAAGAACAAGAACGTGCGGGTCGGCCTGGTGGCCGTGCAGCCGAAGACCGGCAAGGTCATGGCGATGTACGGCGGGAAGGACTTCCTCGGCAAGGACCGCTACGCCCAGGTGAATGCCGCCTACTACCCGATCCAGCCGGGCTCCACATTGAAGATCTTCACCACCGCGGCGCTGTTGGAGTCCGGTCGTTACACGATGGACAGCGTGTTCACCGGGAACTCCCCGTTGCACCTGCCCGGCTCCAAACCGGTGAACAACGAGTTCAACAAGAGCTACGGCCCGGTCACCCTGCAACGCGCGCTGGACCAGTCCATCAACACCGCGTTCGTGCAGGCCACCTTCAAGCTCGGCTCGGCCAAGGTGCGTGACGCGATCGAGGCCGCGGGCATCCCGCACGACACCCCGGGTCTGGAGACCAACGCCCGGATCACCCTGGGTATCGCCTCGGTGCGCCCGGTCCTGGTCGCTGATGCGGTGGCCACCCTGTGTGGCGGTGGCATCCACGCCGAGCAGCACATCGTGGACAAGGTGTACGGCACCAACGGGGGGGAGGAGCCGCTGCGCAAGCCGGTGATCTCCCCGGACCCGGTGTTCCCGCCCGCGGTGGTGTCCAAGACCATCCAGGCGATGGAGGACGTGGTCAAGCACGGCACCGGTACCGCGGCGCTGAAGCTGAACCGTCCGGTGGCCGGCAAGACCGGAACGCACCAGAGCCTGACCGCGTGGTTCTCCGGCTGCACCCCGCAGTTGGCCGGCTCGGTCGTCTACTTCAAGGGTGACGGTACGAAGTCGTTGGACGGAGTCGGTGGCCTGCCCACGTTCTTCGGCGCCGTCTATCCGGCGGCCACCTGGACCACGTTCATGAAGGGTGCACTGCGCGGGCAGCCGGTGGAGAAGTTCCCGGTGGTGGAAGGCGACGGTCAGGGGCAGGCGACCGCCAATCCGTCCGACAGACCCGTGACGACCCCGGTTGCCCCGCCGGAGGGCGGCACCGTGCTGCAGTTCCCGGGCTTCGACAACGGGCCGAGCAGCTACACGCCGGCGCCGAAGAAGCCGAAGCCAACCCCGACCGCGACGCCGGGTGCCACCGCGAAACCGGGTGCCACCGCGAAACCGGGTGCCATCGCGAAGCCCGCGGCCTGCACCAACGACCGCAGCAAGGCGACCTCGGCCACGCCCTACGACGCCCGATGTACCGCGGACGGCCGGATCGGCAAGACCGGCGGTGGTGCGCCCGCGGCGCGCGGCGGCGCGCCACCCCCGGCCTGATCCGGCCTGCGCCGCGGGATGAGACACGATGGGACAGTGCCCGTCCCGATCGACAGATACATTCCGGTTTGGCCGACCCGGGACGACCCGACAATCGCGGCGGGGTGTGAGGTACTCGGCGGGCCGATGGGCCGCCGCGCGGCGCCGGGCGGGCGCTGGTGGACGCCGCTGCGGGTGGTGCTCGCGCTGGCCATCCTCTGCATGGCGCTGGGGGTGGTGGAACGGGATCCGTGCCGCTCCCACTCGTGGAGCCGGGCGGACGGACAGCAGTACGCGCATGCCTGCTACTCGGACATCCCGCACCTGTACCGGGAGCGGGGCTTTGCCGACAACGAGGTGCCCTACTTCGACCACGGTGACCATCAGCCGCTGGAGTACCCGGTGCTCACCGGGGCCTTCATGTGGGCGGCCGCGGAGATCGTGAAGCCGTTGGCGGGCGCCGGGATCGACGTGCGGGCGGTGCGCTTCTACGACGTCAACGCGGTGCTGTTGGGGTTGGCCGCGCTGGTCGCGGTCGCGGCCACCATGGGTCTGGCGGGGCGAAGACCGTGGGACGCCGCCCTGGTCGCGGCGTCCCCGGTGCTGATGCTGGACGCCACCATCAACTGGGACCTGTTCGCGGTCGCGTTGACCTCGCTGTCCATGCTCGCCTGGGCGCGGCGACGACCGGGATTGGCCGGCGTGCTGCTCGGCCTGGCGGTCTCGGCGAAGTTCTATCCGGTGGTGCTGCTGGTGCCGTTCGGCGCGCTGTGCCTGCGGGGCAGGCGGCTGCCCGAGTTCGGCCGGCTGCTGGCCGGCGGCATCGTGGCCTGGGTGGTGGTGAACCTGCCGGTGGCATTCGCGGCCACCGACGGGTGGAAGGAGTTCTATACGTTCAGCGCGCACCGCGGCGCGGACTTCGGGTCGGTCTGGTACGTGCTGGCGCAGGCCGGGCACCCGGTGGGTCACCTGAACACGGTGACCTCTGCATTGACCATCGCGGGCTTGGCCGGGGTGGCGGCGTTGACCTGGTTCGCGCCCGCCCCGCCACGGCTCGCCCAACTGGCGTTCCTCGCGGTTGCTGTGTTCATCCTGGCCAACAAGGTCTGGTCGCCGCAGTACGCGTTGTGGTTGCTGCCGCTGGCCGCCCTGGCCCGGCCGCGTTGGCGGGACCTGCTCATCTGGCAGGCCGGGGAGACGGTGTACTTCGTCGGGGTGTGGCTCTACCTGCTCGCCGGGTACGACCGCGGGTTGTCGCAGAACGGGTACGGGGCGCTGGTGGTGCTGCGGTTGGCCTCGCTGCTCTATCTGGTCGTGCTGGTGGTCCGCGACGCACTCGACCCGCGGCGCGACCCGGTGCG
>Ga0137412_10000798_pt1 | contig 23409 bp, 21 predicted proteins | sample CZODoug2_1_16fun_FD_122160 | JGI IMG/M metagenome (GOLD analysis project Ga0137412, IMG submission 122160) | Vadose zone soil fungal communities from Angelo Coast Range Reserve, California, USA - CZODoug2_1_16fungal (Hybrid Assembly) | ecosystem: Environmental > Terrestrial > Soil > Vadose zone... | reverse complement strand
GGCGCCGGCCAGAATGAGCTCGCCGGCATGCGACCCGACATAGGTTTCGAGCAGCGTTCGCGCCAGCCGGTTCTTGACACGGATTTCGCTGACCAGCGCCAGAACCGGCAACAGTTTCAACAGGCCGGCGATATGCGCGCCTTCGAAACCTCCGGGCCTGTCGGTTGCAAAGGTCACGAGATGCCGCTTGCCGAGCGTATGGTACAGCGGCCACGCCACATAGTCAGTCAGGCCTTTCGCCCGCATCTCGTCATAGACGGCGTGCTTGCGGCCGAGCGAAGGATCGCGCTCCAGATTCTCGCGCACCTCGGTGGCGCCGTCATGGATTTCGTTGGCGGGGCTATTGATGTATTCGGATCGCTCCCTGACGTCGTAGTCTACTCTCGCGATCTCGGCCTCGCGCATCCCGTCGGCCCACATGATCCGGGCGCCAAGCCACTGCGGATGGTGGATCAGGACATGAAGCGACGCCCGCTTGACGGGGATGCCCGCCCGCTGGAGCCGGACGCACAGCTCAGCAAAAATGTTGTCTATGAATCGCTCATCCTGCGTGTCGTTTGTCAGCCAGTGCGCAACGTCGTCAGAATGCGCGGTGACGGGCTGGACGTTTGGCGGCGCGTTCATATCTTGCTCCTGAGCTGCGACCGGTTGACGGTACCGGATATGTCGTGTTTCAGATCGACGGCGTCAACGGAGCCCGGTCGCAATCTGTGCTCCCGCGCTCATCGCCGAAGCTGCCGGGCTTGACGCGCGGCATGGGGCGGCGCGCTGCCGCGGCGCGCCTTTGTCCAGCGCGATACCGCACCAGAAGGTCGCCCTCGGCGTCCCGGCCTGCCGACGTTTCATACGATCAATGCCAGAGGTCGCAGACGGCAACACGATTGAGGTCGGCGAGGCGGTGGTCCGCACTGGCTCGAAAATCGAGGCTTGCGACCAAATCCAGCAGGCGTTGATAGGCGCGATCTGCGGCCGCAACAGGCAGAGGTTCCTCGTCAAAGGCTTCGATATAACTGCCGACGAGGTAACTCAGCAGCCGGCACAAGGCCCGTTGCTCGGGCTCCTCCCGGCTCAAAGTTGCGAGTTTTTGCTGGAAGATCTGGAAGGTCCGCAAGCCGTGGTGCTGCTGCAAAAGCCACGTATGCAAGTCGTTCATATCAGCCTCTTCAAATGATAGAAGAAGCTATATACTTATACAGTCGGCCAAGGCTTTGCGCCATAGTGAATTTTGCATCCCTACGCCGCTGACTATGCAGCCATCCGCTAACTATGCGTCGATGGAAATGCCCTCCCGGCGAGAACCGCGAGGCGCCTCCTCGTTCAGGCGTTGATGGATGAGAGTGCATAGCTCACGCAGGGCGCGCGGCTCGGCCACTTTCTACATCCCGGAAGAAACGTTCCAGAATAGGATCGAAATCGCCCGGGCCTTCCCAGAACGGCGCGTGCCCGAGCTCGGCAAGGCGATGACAGTGTCCTTCCCACAAATTGGCATAGGCAAGCGTGTCAAGGTAATCGAGCTTGACGAAGCGATCCTCGCTACCGTTGACCACCGCAAGCGGAACCGGGTTCGTCTCCACGATCTGCCGTTGATCAACGCCCGATCCGGCACGCGCCGCCTCGAAAAGCGTCTTGCGAAAGCGACCATCCGCCCGCGCGACAGCCTTGTGCAGGAACGGCTCGGCCGATTTGCCGAAGATCGCATGGACGAAAGCCTCGATGTCGGTCTCGGACAGATGCTCTTGCCCAGCCAGCTGCATGTGCGGGGAACGCTGGAAGCCGTCGGCCATACCGTTGCGCGCCACGGGGGGCGTGCCGACTACCATCAGGCCCCGCATGCCGGCAAAGCGAGGCACCATCTCGATGCCGATATGGCCACCCAGCGACCAACCGAGCACGACGGCCTCCTTCACGCCTAATTTTTCGAGCAACTCGACGACGGCATCTGCCAAGCTCGGCCGCGTATAGGTTCGCGCCGGATCCGGCGCGTCGCTGGATTGGCCATGGCCCGGCAAGTCGAACGCGATAAGCCGACGATCTGCTGCGAGCGTTCCTGTCAGCTGGTGGCGGAAAACGTCCCGGCAGGTCGAATTGCCGTGGATCAGGACAAGCGGCAAATTCCCCTGCCCGACGTCCTCGACCGCAAGGGCGCCATGCGATGTGGTGACAATATATTGCATTCTAGTTCAGCTCGCCGTCTTTGATCTGCGCCGCCGCCGCGACCGCGGAAGCGGCTGCAAAAGGATGACAATCGTCATATCATGCATATTACATTGTAACGTCATGTGCGCGAAAACTGCGTTACATTTGCAATAAAGGCGCAATGCGGCTGAAGGGGGCGAGCGCTCGCGCGCGGCTTCCTGTAGCAGCTCGGCGATGTCCCTCTCACTGGTCGCATCATCGCGTGCTCGAATCATCCGAGTACGAGCGTTGCAAAGTGCATCAGCGTCCCGGCAAATGGGGGACCGCACCAAGGAGACGTCGGGTGGAGGGATGCTGCGGATGGTCGAATACCTCGTCCACCGTCCCGGTCTCGATGATGCGGCCAGCCTCCATCACGGCGATGCGGTGGCTGACATGCTGGATGACGCCGAGATCATGCGAAATGAACAGCATCGCCAGGCGCAGCCGCGCCTGCAGCGCGACCAGCAGATCCAGCACCTGGGCCTGTGTCATGACGTCGAGGGAAGAGACCGGCTCATCGCAAACCAGCAGGTCCGGCTCCGAGGCGAGCGCCTGTGCGATCGAGACGCGCTGCCGCTGGCCGCCGGACAGGGTGGCGGGCCGCCGCGCGAGCAGTTCCGATGGCAGGCTCACGAGATCGATCAACTCCGCAATCCTGTCGCGGCGCGCTTTCCGGCCGAGATCGCCGCGCAGGCGCAGCGGCTGCTCGATGATGCGCTCCACGGTGTAGCGCGGATCGAACGAGCCGAGTGGATCCTGGACGATGGTCTGGATCCGCGAACGCAGGGGACGTCTTGCCGATTCCGAAAGCCTGCTCCACGGCCGTCCCTCGAAACGGACCTCACCGCGGTCCGGCGCCTGCAGCGCCAGCGCGACCTTTCCGAGCGTGGTCTTGCCAGAGCCGGATTCGCCGACGATGCCAAGCGTCTCTCCCCGCCGAATGACAAGAGATGCTTCGGCGAGCGCGTCGAGCGGCGTGCCGTCCGGACGCTTGAAGCGCACCGAAACGCCGTCCACTTCCAGGAGCGGTCGCTGTTCGCTGGCGACCGTCTCGCGCAGGGGTGCTTCGCCGGTGGCGGCAAGCCAATGTCCACGCGTGGCCGCGCCCGGCACTGCCGCCATCAGCCGCTGCGTGCAGACTTGACCCGGCGTGGTCAATACAAGCCGCGCCGGCCCGGTTTCGACGATCCGACCATCCTGCATCACCGCGATCCGATCGGCGATCTGAGCGGCGACAGCAAGGTCATGGGTAATCAGGAGGACACCGTGGCCGACACGCGCCAAGCCTTCGAATACCGACAAGACCTGCTGCTGAACCGTTACATCAAGCGCGGTCGTCGGTTCATCGGCGATCAGGAGTCGAGGCCGGGCCGCCAATGCCGACGCAATCAGCGCCCGTTGCCGCAGACCGCCGGAAAGTTCGTGCGGGTATTGAGCCGCTCGGATCTTCGGATCCGGAACGCCGGCGCGGGTAAGAAGCATTTCGACCTCGGCGGCCACCCTGGATCTGGGCAGCAGGTCGTGTGCAAGGATCGGCTCCGCGATTTCGCGGCCAACGGTGCGCAGAGGGTCAAGCGACATCAGCGCATCCTGGAGCACGAAGCCGATCTCGCGGCCGCGCACCGCGCGCCAGGCGGGTGGCCCAAGACGAAGCAGGTCGATCACTCGGCCGTCGTGGCTGACGATCGTCATCGCGCCGGCGTCAACTTGCGCCCTTGCTCCGGCAAGCCCGACAAGGGCCCGGGCGGTCACCGATTTTCCCGAACCGGATTGACCAACCAGCGCAAGGATTTCGCCCGCCCTGATGGTGAAGGAGACGCCTCGGACTGCCTCGATCGCCCCCTGCGCGGTCGGAAAGGTCACGCGCAGATCCTCGACATGAAGCAATGGCACGCCCGGCAACGGGAGCGGATCGGCCCTGCGACGAGCTTCGGCGATGGAGACCGTCACGACACGCCGCCCCGGGCGAGCAAGACTTGCAGCCGTCGGCCCAACAGCGTGATCGAGATCACCGATATCGCGACCACTGTCGCCGGCAACAGACTCATCCACGGCGCGATCTCAAGGAAATTGCGGCCGTCGGCCAACAGCGCGCCCCAATCGGCCGCGGGCGGCGCCACGCCGAGACCGAGAAAGCTCAGCGCCGATACCGCCAGCACGGAGGTCCCCACGCCAATCGTGGCCAGGATCATCAACGGGCGAATGGTGTTAGGCACGATATGCTGGATGACAATCGTCCAGCGGCCTTCTCCAAGCGTCACGGCGTGCTCGACATAGCCGGAAAGTTTCACCTGGAGAACCTGCGAACGTACCAGACGCGCATAACCGGCGATATGCGAGAGCCCGACCGCCAGCAGTGTATTGACTTGTCCTCGCCCGAGCACCGCGATCACCAGCAGTGCCAACAGGAGTTCAGGAAATGCAAGCAGGATATCGATCAGCCGGACCAGAATGCTGCGCGCGGTTGGCGGGGCCAGCGATGCTGCCGTGCCGAGGGCGATGCCACCAAGGCTGGCAATCGCCATCGCGCCGACGCCGATCGTCAACGATTGAGACGTGCCGTAGATCACCCGGCAAAACAGATCGCGCCCCAGCTCGTCAGTCCCGAACCAGTGACCGGGTCCCGGCGGCTGCAGAATGGCGTCGATGTCAATCGCGTCCGGCGCGAGCGCCGTGAACCATTCCGGCGCATACATCGCCGCCACGAGAAGCAGCACAAACGCCGATGGCAGCAGGAGGCCCGGCGCTCGCCACGGACGACGCCTGCTTGTGTCGCCAAGGTGTGCGCGCAGCGGCCGGAGCGCGCTTTCGTCGACGCTCATACCCTGGCTCGCCGCAGACGAGGGTCGATGACGAGGTAGAGGGCATCAACCATGAGATTGATGACGACAAAGACCAGCGCCGACATCATCACCAGTCCCAGCACCAGAGGCATGTCCCGCGTCTTGATGGCCTGAAGCGTGATCTGACCGATGCCGGAGCGGCCAAAAACCGTCTCCGTCAGGATGGAGCCACCGAGGACGCCGGCGAGCAGCGTGCCGGTCAGGGTCGAGACCGCCAGCGCAGCATGACGCAGCCCATGACGGACACGAAGCGCGATTTCGCTTACGCCCCTGGTCCGCACTGTCAAGGCGAAGGGTTGCGACAGCGCTTCTTCGAGACCATCCCGCAATACCTGGCTGAGCAGCGCAGTCAGTGGCAGGCCAAGGGCGATCGACGGCAGCACGAGCGCCGCAAATCCATCATTGCCGGTGACCGGAAACCAATGCAGCCGAAAGCTGAACAGCGCGAGCAGGACGATGCCGATCCAGTACACCGGCGTGCTCAACAGAGCGAGTTCAAGTCCCGAGAGAACGGTTCGCAGCCCTCGTCTCTGGCCTGCGGTCGCGAGCGCGTTGATGACTGCCAGGCTCAACGCCAGCACGATCGCTGCGCCTGCGAGCTGAAGCGTCGGAACGGCCGCCTCGACGATAACCGAGATCGCCGGCCGGCGGTACTGATAGCTCTCGCCGAAATTGCCGACCAGCGCATGGCCGAGATAGCGCGCATATTGCACGACGAGCGGCCGGTCCAGCCCGTATTGCTGAATCATGAGGGCGCGCTCAGCCTGGTCCACGACATTCTCGCCTCCGGTCAGGATCGAAACCGGATCACCTGGAATCAGCTTGACCGCAACGAAAGTGATCGTAGCTGCACCCCAGAGCACGGCGAAGATCACGCCGAGGTGCTGCATGGCCCAGCGCGTCGGTTTGGAGGCCAAGTTGGAGGCGGGTTCATGGAGCAAGGCTGGCATCATAGAGATTTGGCTTTGCGTTCGTGCCCCAACTGATGCCGTGAAGATGCTTCGTGGCTGCGAGCCGGTAGGCAGCCACGTAGAGCGGTACCACGTAGGCTTGGCCGATGATTTGCCGCTGCACCTCACCATAAAGCCGCTGGCGCGCCTCGGCCGAGGTGCCGACGGCTTCGCTCAGTTTCCCGTCGAGGCTGTCGATCCGCGTGGCATTGGCTCCCTTCGGCGGAATATAGGCCGAGTGGAACGCGATTCGCAGAATGTCAGGCTCGGCGCGCACAAAATAGAAGGATGCTATATCGTAATCGTTGGCCGCCACGCGGGCTACACGGCCCCCCATATCGACGGGATCGAGCTCAAGATCGAAGCCAGCCTTCTTGACCGAGAATTGGACCGCCTGGACCAGCGTGAGGTCCGATGCGCTGCCGCCAGCGCTGTCATAGATAAGATGCACGCTCAGCCGCTGGCCGCCCTTGCTGCGGATGCCCGCGGAATCCTTCTGCGTCCAGCCCGCTTCATCGAGCAGCCGATTTGCCTTTCCAAGGTCCAGGCCCCATTCGGACGCGATCGCCGGATCGTAGTACAGCGTCGCTGGCGAGAGAATGTTGTCGGCAGGCCGGATGCTGCCGAAATAGGCCGCCTTGACCGCCGCCGCCACGTCTACCGCGCTCTGGAAAGCGCGGCGAACCCTCACGTCCTCAAATGGAGCTTTGGACGTGTTGAGAAACAGAGAATAATTGATGCCCGGATTTTCCCGCGTCACGACCTGCAACTGATCGTTTGCCTCTACCGAGCGGAGGTTCGCGGGCGGCACCTCGTCGATCGCCTGCAACTGGCCACTGCTCAACGCCCCCAGCCGAACCGACGCTTCCGGCAGATATTTGAACACGATGGCGTCGAGATAGGCCGGCCCGGTATGGGCCGCGTAACCCGGACCCCAATTATAGTCGGCCCGTCTGCTTAAACGGCTGCCGCTTCCCTTGGTAAAGCTATCCAGCACGAAGGGACCGGAACCGACAATGGTATTGGTCGTACTCGGCGCCTTTTGCAAATAAACGGGCGATTGGATGCCGAGATAGGGCAGGCTCAGCCCCTGAAGCAGCGGCGCAAACGGCTGCCGGTAGGTGATGACGACGGTGCGCTCGTCGGTCGCCATAACACTTTCGACAGGACCGAGCAGCGACCTGGCGTAGGTCGACATCGTCTTCGGATCGAGGATCCGATCGAAATTGTACTTCACCGCGGCGGCGTCGAGCGGTGTTCCGTCGCTGAAGCTCACGCCTTGGCGAAGGTGAAAGACATAACGGGTATTGTCCTCGTTGGCCTCCCAGCGCTCGGCGAGCCAGGGCGTGAAGCGATTATCCTCGGCCTGCCCGACCAGGGAGTCGACGACGTTGCGGGCGATCATCGCGGTGACCGAACTTCCGCTAATCGATGGATCGATGATGGCGGTGTCGGTTGCGATCCCGAAATTCAGCGTGCCTCCGACGTGAGCCGGGACCGCCGCTGCATTATCCGCCGCGAAACCTGTCGCCGCACGCATCGTCAGCAGCGCAACGGTCCCGATCGCGAAGAACCACCGCAACAACCGGTCGAGACCCGTGGTTTGTCCGCATTGAATCCGCCTGCGTGAAACGGAGGAAAAAGCAAGAGGGGCAGATAGGCCAAGTCGCAACATCAACATTCCCGCTCGATTGAGGCCGGCTCCGCGGTCCGCGGCGGAGCGCCGCTACACGTTCCGACAATGGGCGTCGCCTTCGATGCGACCATGAAGGGGCGACCCATCTCTCACTGCCTGGACCTCGGATATCCGCGCTCTAATTTCCGTTCACGCCGAAGTCTTAAAGTCCTGTCGCAGTCTTAATTATCCGCTAGCAACCAACTCTGCGCCCCATGAATCCAATACGGACGGTAAAGCTGCAGCATTTCATATCTGTTTCGGACGACCCGAAATTCCGTTTCAGCCGTAACCATCATTCGCGGGGTGAGACGTGAATAAATAACGCGAAGGAGTCGGTCCGGCGGGATCGAGGAACGCTCCTCCTTCGAGGCGTTGAAATTCTCGCCTCTGCTTGCAACGGCTCGTAACGACACGGCATCTGCCGCGTTACCGAAGTAACAGTCTCTACCCCCCGACGAAATCAGAGCGAAATGAAAGTCGTCCATTACCTCGGCAAGCAGTTACGAAATTCGACATCGAAACAAGCGCGACCATACGAAGCTTGCACAAGCGGGCTTGCAAACCGATCGGAACGTTGAATTGGGATCGACAAAGAAAATCGCTCAAGAGGAGTCTTTAATGAACATTATCGGCTATGAAACAGGTCCGATTGCGTGCAAGGCTGCGTTTACTGCAGACTTCGACATGGCTGCCGCGCTACCTCTACAGCAGATCGTGACCAATCTTGAGGTCGGACGAAAAATAATGGATGTCCGGCCAGGCATGCGTCACAAATACACGCCGCTGCGCTTCGATCCGGTAACCGGTGTCCATCAGATCGGGGGCCGTTATCTTTTCGAAACATGGGAGAATGTGACCGACTACCTACGTTTCACAAGTGAGGAACTTGAGCTTGAGCCAGGTGTGAAATTCTGGGATCGGCCTTTTTTCATCGGGGTGGACAAGCACGCATGGCATGTCATCGGCGCTCACGACTTCACGCCGATGGCGACCCACTACGCCAATCGATTTGAGCGCTTCGCATATACGGGCGACATATCGACGGACGACCTCCACGCACTCTGGCCGCGGCTTCGCGAAGCGGCCGAGGGGAGAGATCTGGCGAGTGTCTGGCTATTGCTTCAGCCCGACGAGCGTCAGATTGGCCTTCTGACCGTCATTGCCCAAATGCCTGGAACCGACCCCGCAGAGCGCGCATCGAAATCCATGCTGGCCCTGGAACGCAAGGGCTCGCTTTCCAAATATTTCACCCTGCCCATGCGGGCCCAAAAGATCTTCGATCGCACCAGCCTAAACCTATCCCTGTGGTTGCCCTGGTCGCGGCGCGCGGGGGGCGATTCCGCCGCATTTCCAACATTTCCTCTTCATCCACTACCGCAACCGGCTACGGAGACCACGACGCCGCGCTAATTCAAGATTTCGACGAGGCGGCGATGAGGTGATCCTGCATCGACGATTCTGCATCGATGTATTCGGTGTTTGGGCGGAGCCCCGTCCTCCAGACCACGATCGGTATAGTGCCCGCGGAAGCGCTCGACCAGCGAGCACATCGTGATTCAATCGCTTCTATGCACGTTTCGTAAAATCGGTCACCAATGTGCCGCAGTCCCTCAGTTTCTCTCTCGTCACGGCAAGGAGTAACGTCATGGAGTTCATTACCGTCCGCAACGGCGAGGTTGAGCTCAACGTCGCAATCGCGGGGAAAGGCCCGCTAATCCTGTGCGTCCATGGCTGGCCGGAGCTCTGGTACTCCTGGCGTCACCAGCTCAGCCACTTCGCCGAACGCGGCTACACTGTCGCCGCAATGGACGTGCGCGGGTATGGCGGCAGCTCCCGGCCGCATGCTGTCGAAGCCTACACCTTGCGCAGCCTCGCTGATGACGTCGCGGCCGTGACAAATCGCCTGGGCGGCGGCAAGGCGATTCTGTTCGGCCATGATTGGGGAGCACCCATTGTTTGGACCACAGCGGTTCTCCATCCCGGCATGATAACCGCCGTGGCCGGCCTAAGCGTGCCCTATATCCCCGTATCGGACGTGCCGTTCAGCGAGTTGGCAAAGAAGATCTACGCTGACCGCTTCTTCTACCAGACCTACTTCCAGCCTGAAGGAATAGCAGAGGCGGAGTTGGAGGCGGACATTCCCGCATCGGTTCGCAAGATCTATTTCTCCCTTTCGGGCGAAGCCCCGCTCAACACATGGCTGGTACATAAGCCAGCCGACGCAAAACTCCTTGATGGCATGGTGGACCCGCAGGCCTTTCCGGCCTGGATGAGCGCCGACGACCTCCAGGTCTATGCAGATGCGTTCAGCGGCAACGGTTTTCGCGGACCACTGAACCGCTACCGCGCGCAGCGCTTCGACCCCGCAGACCTCGCGGACATCAAGGGAAAGCCAGTCGAGCAGCCCTCCTTCTTCGTTGCAGGCGAGCGCGATGTCGTCCGCAGTTTCATTCCCGGCATGGACCTTTATGCGGATCCTGGTGCTGCTTGCACCGATTTCCGAGGTTCGGTCATCATTCCACGCGTCGGTCACTGGGTGCAGCAGGAGGCGCCGGTGGAGACGAACGCGGCGCTTAAAAAATTCCTCGACGGCCTCTCTTAGCATGATGCGAAAAAGCTCGTCAGCGCCACCCCCCGTAACATCACTTATGGCAACGACCGTCGGGCTTGCCCCTTGGCGTTAGCCGGAAGCATCAGGGCGATATCGAATGGCGTCGACGAGCACCGAGAAGGCCGGCGACGGTTGGCGACGGCTGGGATAGTAGAGATGATAGCCTGAAAGAGACGGGCACCAATCCTCTAGGAGCCGGACAAGTTCGCCGCTCGACAGGTGGGGCTGGGCGTACGGCTCGGGCAAATAAGCAACGCCGAAGCCTTCTAGGGCGGCATTGAGCAACGCGCTCGCATCATTGAAGACGAGCTGCCCCTCCACGCGCACATTCAACTTGCGGCCGTCCTTTTCAAAACGCCAGGTGAACAGGCCGTCTCCCTGCGTGAACCGAAAGTTGATGCAGTTGTGATTTGTAAGATCCTGGGGCAAATGCGGCGTTTTTCGGCTGCTAAGATAGGCGGGCGCCGCTATGACTGCTATCCGGACGTCTTGGCTAACTCTAACCGCGATCATGTCCTTTTCCAAAAGCTCGCCTATTCGAATTCCGGCATCGAACTGGGCCGCGATAATGTCGGTCAGGCCATAGTCTATGCGTACCTCCACCTTCATGTCGGGGTATTTAGGAAGGACCTTGGCCAAGGCAGGCAGTAGAATCATCCGAGCCGCGTAATCGGTCGCCGAGATACGAATGGATCCCGCCGGCTTGTCGCGCAAGTCGCTCAGGGCTGACAATTCCTGATCGATCTCCTCGAACTTCGGCCCGATTTTTAGCAACAGTCGCTCGCCAATCTGAGTCGGCGTCACGCTGCGGGTGGTGCGGTTCAGCAACCTCATCCCGATTCTTTCTTCCAAGCCGAGAATGAGCTGACTGAGACTGGGCTGCGACATCCGCAGCTTCGCTGCGGCCCGTGTGAAACTCCGTTCTCTTGCAACAGCAAGGAAGGCGAGTAGATCGCTCGCGTTTTCCCGGTCCACTTATAGTCCTATCCAATAATTGCATTCCGTTTTTACCATCTAATCGGGCGATTGCGGAAGCAGTATCGTTTTCCACGAGAACCACGCTTGGCGGGATTGCTCGTTCTTGCGCGAGTCGAGGCACGGAAGGCGGGTAATCATGTTGTGGAAGCGGATTCCTATTTTCTTGCAACGAGACCGGGCGCGGTTCGATGCCGCGCCGACACCGGAGGGAAAGGCGCCCTGCGACATCTTTCGGCTATCCTTTTGTTTAAATTAACGAATATTGAGCTCCCGGATTCGAAATTGCAAGGCGATCGCGCTCCCAGGGCTTTGATGGACACTTGGCGTACCGGTCGGCGTCCCCGTGAACGAGCACTCGATTAATTTTTTACGATGTGGCGTTGAGCCTTCTTCGGTTCCGGAGTGCTGTAGGAGAAATAGGTTGTCATGAGTGTTCTTGAAGGCATTGGAACGGTGCAAGCCGTTTCAGACAACGACACCTGGAAACGTAGAACTCAGGATTCAGTCGCTTCAGCAAAGATCAGCGCGAGAATAAGTCCAACGGGAATCATCGTGTCTGACAATGGTCAAGAGATTAGAGCCTTTCTGTCAGACTATTACGACCTTCACTGCTACACCCATCGTAACGCGAAACTTGCTGCACGTCAGATCGACGCGACCAAGCTGCAGTTTGTGATTCTGGGATGGGCTGACCGAGACCGCATATTGGATGCGCTCGCGTGGATAAGAGCCATATCCAACCTACCCGTCATCGTCATTGGACCGGCGAGCGAGCCGGAATGCCTTGCGGCGCTCGAAGGAGGTGCTGCTGACTACTTGGTCGATACAGTGGGCAAGCGAGAACTCCTGGCCCGCATCCGCGCGGTCCTCCGCTATCATCAGCCCTTGCCAAAAAAGGAAAGCCGTGCCGAGGGGGACATTTATGAGTTTGGCAAATGGCGATATGATGCGCGGAAGAGACGCCTCACGGGTCCGCGGGGTTTGAACGTTGCTTTGACGCGATACGAATATGCCTTGTTGAAGGTGTTTCTTGAAACCCCGAAACGAGTTCTGACACGGGAATCTCTCCTTAGAGCTACCCGGATTACCGTAGGTGTTGCGGATCGAAGCATCGACGTTCTTATCTTTCGCTTGAGGCGTAAGTTGAGTGCAGTCGCGCCAGAGGATAGCATCATCTCCACCGAACGGGGCGCCGGATATAGGTTTGCTATGCCGGTGAGGCGACACTCGTTGCATCCGGCGGATGTCCAAACGAGCAAAACCGCCAATGTGAAACGTTTCGCTTGAGCGGCAGAGGAACCTTCCTGGGTTCACCGGGTTGCGGTGATGATCGTTGGGAAACGCGATGGGACACTTGCTTTCAGTCAATGTGGGCCTGCCGCGCGACGTCACTTGGCAAGGCAAGACGGTCCATACCGGCATTTGGAAGACCCCGGTCAAGGGCCCGCGCATGGTACGCCGGCTCAACATTGATGGCGACGGACAAGGCGACTTGACCGGCCATGGCGGCGAACGCCGGGCCGTATTTGTCTATCAGGTGGATTCCTATCGGTATTGGCAGGACCAATTGGGACGAAACGACTTCACGTACGGGCAGTTCGGAGAGAATTTCACGGTCGACGGTCTATCAGATAAAGAGGTGTGTATCGGAGACCGTTACAGGATCGGCGGTGCTTTGTTCGAGGTGACGCAGCCGCGCGTCACCTGTTACCGGCTGGGCATCCGTATGAACGAGCCGGAAATGGCCGCGCTGGTGGTCAAGCACGGAAGACCTGGCTTCTATTTCCGTGTGCTGGAGGAAGGCGAAGTGGAGGCCGGCGACGAGATCATACGGGTCGCGTCGGGGCCGGAGCGCATGAGCGTGTTCGATATCGATGCGCTGCTTTACATGCCTGGCCACCCCCGCGATCAGCTCGAGCGCGCGCTGCGCATCCCGGCCTTGAGCGCCGGCTGGCGAAGGTCCTTCGAGGCGCTGCTCACGCAGGAGCGCAAAGACGGGGCGAGGACAGGAAACGCCGGGCTCACGGCGGCACCCAGCCCGCCGCCGGCATGGCGTGGATTTCGCCCGTTTCGGTTATCGCACAAAGTGCGCGAGAGCGGTAACGTGATTTCTCTGGTGCTCGAGCCCGCGGATGGGCAACCGGTCGCCGCCGCCCTCCCCGGTCAGTTTGTCGTGCTGCGGCTCGGGCCGACATCCGCGCCGGCGCTGATGCGCAGCTATTCGCTGTCGGGAGAGCCCAGCACTGTGTCCTATCGCGTAAGCGTCAAGCGGGAAGCCCACGGCGCGGCCAGCGCCTATGTCGACGACCAGCTAAGGGTTGGCGACATCGTGCACGCAAGCGCGGCACGCGGCAGTTTCACGTTACGGCCGGGCGACACACCCGTTGTGTTGTTGAGTGCCGGGATCGGAGTGACACCGGTGCTCGCGATGCTGCACGCGCTGGCCGCCGAAGCATCGACGAGGGAAATCTGGTGGCTATACGGAACCCGTAACGGCCGCGAACATCCGTTTGCCGAGGAGACCCGTGGACTGCTCACAACGCTTGCCCGCCGCCACAGCCGCATTTGCTACAGCTCGCCCGACCCCGACGATCGGCCCAATGTGGATTTCGATGCACCTGGGCGCCTGAATATGGGAGCGATTCAGGAGCTCAACTTGCCGCGCAATGGCGATTTCTATATCTGCGGACCCTCCACCTTCATGAGCGATCTGACTGCAGGCCTTACAGCCTTGGGCGTCGCGCCGGATCACATCCACACCGAGATGTTCGGCTCCAGCCCATCCATTACGCCAGGCATTGCTGCTTCGCCGCGCCGGCCGCCGCATTTGCCGGCAGGCCCTCCCGCCTCAGGACCGACGGTTTCGTTCGCCCGTACCGGTCTCAATGTCCGCTGGGGATCATCGTTCCAGAGCTTGCTCGAGCTGGCCGAGGCTTGTGACGTGCCTGTGCGATGGTCATGTCGAACGGGAGTCTGCCACACCTGCGAGGCTGGGCTTGTGGCAGGGACGATCGGCTACCGCCCGGACCCGGTCGACGCACCGGCGGACGGGAATTTGCTGATCTGCTGCGCACAACCCGAGGATGACGTCGTAATCGATTTGTGACCGCGTGGGGTGATAACCTACACGCTCATACGATGGAGGACTTAACATGCGATCCGACATGGTGCCCGGAGCTGTTTTCCCAGACTATGAGCTCAGTGATCATACCGCGAAGCATCGAAAACTCTCCGAGCTGCAGGGACATGATCCCATGGTGCTTGTCCTTAGCCGCGGCGCCTTCTGCCCAAAAGATCGCCGTCAGGCCGAAGGGTTACTCCAACTTCATCGTGAGATGGAGGTTGGCTATTGCCGGCTGGTCACAATCAGCACCGACAATATCACCCAGACGAACGAAAATCGCAGCGGAATAGGCGCGCACTGGCCGTTTCTCTCCGATCCACGTCGTATTGTTCAGAAGGATCTCGACATCGCCGAATATACCGATCCCGTCAACAATCCCATGATTCCGCACGTGATTGTGCTGGAGCCCGGCCTTGTCATCCACAAGATCTACAATGGCTACTGGTTCTTCGGACGACCGACGGTGGAAGATCTGCGCCAGGACCTGCGGGCCGTCAGCAAGAAATGCCGACCGGACTGGGACATTACGACGCCCGAACTCAAAGCGGCGTGGAACCAGGGCCGCAAGGACTCCTTCTATCCGTACGGCAAGACCTATGTTCAAACGCTTGGCGAACGGGACTAGGCGCGCACGCTGAATCCAAGCCCAAGGCCGAATTTGCGGCGATCGGCGAGCCGGCGGAGGTCGTTTCGCTCCAACCCGCAGCTATCAATGACTACTTAAACGACCTCGACCGGCTGGCGGAAATCATCGGCACCGACCTGTCGGAAGGTGACGACGGCCTTGCGAGGGGGGCGCGTGGGCCGCAGCATTCCTGACGGAGGCCGTTCATGACAAGGTGAGTTCGGGGTCGTTCCTCATGATGCACGACGGAATCGGCTTTCGGCCGGGCCTGATCGGAATACCAAGCCTGATGTACAAGGCCATCGGCAGCGACGGCTCCGTCCATTACTATCCCAAACCACCAGCGAACGTCTTTAAGATGTTTGCGATGATGACGGGAAGGCGCAATTCGGTTGTGCTGCCTGCCAGCTCGGGTTTGGGTGCGTTTGCTTCGAGCGACGCAACTTCCGCAGGCGTCCTCGTCTACAACTACAACAGTTCGTTCACGGATACAGCCCAGACCTTTTCCGTCGAACTGAACAACCTGCCGTTTGACGGCACCGTCACCGCTCGGCGTTACCTGGTCGATGCCTACACCAGCAACCTCGAAGCGTTTCTTACGCAACCGGGCCAGCCCGATCCAAGCCTGCAAATGGTCGAGCAGTTCACAGTGCAGATCGTGAATGGGCAACTCATTCTACCGGCACGGAGCCTCGGCCTGGGTGTGACCTTCTGGCAGATCCTGGGCTAGCTTCCAGCGCCTCGCCACGCCCCCCATGATGGTCTGCCGGAACTGACCTATCCGTTCCACGACCGCGACGTTCTCGTCACCGCCTGCGGACGGCTCTGCCTGCACCGCAAGAGGATCAACATCTCAACCGTGCTGGCCAGCCAGAGGCTCGGCATCAAGGAAGTCGACGACGGCATTTGGCTCGTCAGCTTCATGCATTATGATCTGGGATATTTCGAGCCGGAGCAGAACCTTGCAATCCCTCGACAACCCGTTCGGCACGAGGTTGCCACCCATGTCCTAGGTACGTTCTGTTACCTATGTGTCCGGGCTGGACACCGTTGCGCGTTCAATTCACCGCTGCTCACGTTGGTTGCCGCTAGATCTTCTTTGATCTTTCCGTGCACACATTATGCACACGCAGCCTTCAAGCTAGTGGAAAAAATTGAACTCTCGCTCCAATCCATCATGAGCAAGTTTGAGCTAGGTCCAGCCAGCAAGAACTTCCCGGATCTAACATCGCGGCCGGTCGAGCGCCTGAACTACGGTCGGATCGCGGACGCAAGCGCGCGCCGGTCGCCGTCATCTTGCCGACGCTGCCGTTGCGCCTTCGTCGATCAACTTCCAGGAAGCGCCTTCGAATTTCGCCATACGAAGGGATTCGTAAGGTGCATAGTCCTGCGGTGTGGTGTTGATCTGGATTCCGGGCAGCATCATCTTGAAGTGTGCGCCCTTCATATTGGTCGCCTGTTTCAGGAGATTTTCCCGCGTCAGGTCGTCGCCGCACTTCGTGATCGCCTGCACGATACCTTGCACGTTGATGTAACCGGACAGGGCAACAAAATCGCCGGGATTGTCGTTCGGCACCCACTTCTTCATGAACTCCACATAGCCCGTCACTTCGGGATCATCGGCCCAGGCCGGATCGCCGGCTTGCTTGGTGAATTGCGTCGTAATGATGCCTTGTGCGTTTTCAAAGCCGACCGGCTCCAGCACGGTTTTGACCGAGTTGGTTGGGCTGGCAAGGAATTGCAGCGGCGTCCAACCCGTCTCCTTCACCTTGCGCAGGCCCTGCGCGGTGAATTTTGGCGTCGAGAAATACAATAACGTGTCAGCACCGGAATCCTTCAGGCGAACGATCTGGGAGTCGATGGTCGGCTCGGTTATTTCGTAGGCGACTTCGGCCACGATTTTTACCTTGTCACCGAGCGCGGCCTTCAGCCCCACCAGGAAGTCCTTGCCGTAATCATCGTTCTGATAGAGCACGCCGATCTTGGCGTTCGGCTTGTGTTTCAGGATGTATTGCCCGAACGTTTTCCCCTCCATCTCGAAGCCCGGATACATCGGCACGGTCCAGGGGAAGTTCTGCGGGTCGGCGAAACGTCGGCCACCGGCAGAGACGAACACGTGCGGCACCTTGGCGCCGTTCAGATATTTCTGGATCGCGACATTGGGCGTCGTGCCGACGGTACCGACATCGGCCAGCACCCCGTCATCCTCGACCAGTTTTCGGGTCTGTTCGATCGCCTTCGGCGGACTGAAGGCGTTGTCGAGCGAGATCAGGTTGATCTTGCGGCCGTTGATGCCGCCGGCCTCGTTGACCATTTTGAAATAGCCGGTCATCACGCGGCCGTAACTGGAGAACGCCGAAGCCGGCCCGCTATAGGGGACGGTCTGGCCGAGCTTGATCTCGGTATCGGTGACACCGGGCCCGTATTTCTTCTCGGCGGCCGAAAGATTGCCGATCGTTGCGACGGCCATCACGGCAACCGCGGTTATCAATCCAAATTTCCGGATCATGCTTCCCTCCCGCTTAGCCCGCTTGAACGGATCTCAATTTAACGGTACACTAGCATACTATCTTGTAACTTACAAGAAAGTTGGCCGGTTTCTTTTAGTCGTGGGTCCGCGGAAGGTGGTTGGCGCGAGCCGGGGCGCCTGCCCTTTTAGTCGCACGCCCTGGACTCGCCTTTGGTTTCCTGCAGCTCGATCCGGTCGATCTGCGCGAACAATTCATCCGCAATATCGAGGTCGGTTGCGAAATTCATGGGATCGGCGTGGCCGCAGATCACGTCGGCGAAATGCCAGGCCGCCACCGCCAGCACCTGATCTTTTACCATCACCGCGATCTTGAGCGGATGCCTGGCGCCGACTCCGCGTGCGCTCTGGTAGCCGTCGGCGATGCAATAGAGTTCAAGCCGCACCTTCCCGGCCGCCACGGCCTGAACCGAAACCTCGATGTCGCAAAAGCCGAACGCGGGATCGTCGCGCGACCCCTCGGCATAGAAATAGAATGCACCGATGGCACCATGCGCGCACGGCCCCAATGCGCGGTCGCGCGGCACCTGCGGATCAGGCCTCGCCGGCGTACGCGGCGGGAGAAGCCCGAGCGAACAGAATTGACGGTAGGAATAGCAAGTACCCAGAACAACCTCCCTGTTTCAACGCGTCCTCAAGCCGGCGCCTTGGCTTTGAGTCCCAGCAACTCCATCGCATTGTTCGTAAACGTTTCGCGCGTGAGGCTCAGCGCCTGCTCGGCAAACTCCGCCGGCCGATCCTGCTTGATCGTGAAGGGATAGTCCGATCCCGCCACCAGGCGATCCTTGCCGACCTTGGTCACCAGATAGTCCAGCGCGACATCGTCATAGAGGATGGTGTCGTAATAGAACGACTTCACCATCTCGCCGGGATCACGCGGAAACAGGCTATCCAAAGGCGGTCCGATGGCCCGGGCGCGCCGCAGCCGCGGCAGGATCCAGGGCAGCGCGCCACCGCCATGGCTCAGCAGAATCCGCAGATTTGGGAAACGCTCGGTCACGCCGTTAGTCATCAGCGACACCGCGGCATAAGCGGTTTCGAGCGGAAATGCCGCAACCGCCGCCAGTTCCGGCCGGCCGCCCATCCGATCGAGACCGAGCGGATGCAGTGGATGGATCATCACCATCAGCCCAGCCTGTTCAGTTGCGGTATAGATCTCGTGCAGCCGCGCATCACCGAGCGGCATACCGTTGATGTGGCTGCCGATCTCGATGCCACGCAGGCCGAGCGATTTGATCTCATCCAGCCGCTTGATGGCGAGAGGCGCATCCTGCATCGGAGCCATCCCGATGCCGATGAATTTCCTGGGGTTAGCACTACAGAGCTCGGCGATGCCTTCATTGATATGCCGGCACAGCGCGTCGGCATCCGGGCCTGGAAACCAGTGCGACAGCAGTTCCGGCATTGGCGAGACCACTTGCACGTCGACATCGTCAGCCGACATGTCGTCGATGCGGCGTATGGCGTCCCAACTTCGGGAATCGATGACGCGGAACACCTTGCCGCCGACCATGACTGCCGCCCCGTCAGCCCCCCTGCGCTCGATCGAAGGCCAGAGCGGATTGCGTCCGGCCTGCTGCGGAATGCTGCCGGGAACGAAATGGGTATGGATATCGATGGCCTCGGCCACAACGCGTTTCCTCGATATTGTTATGCACCGCACCAATTCCCGATCCACATTCTCCGGGCAGAACCTGCGATGTTACTTTACAAGCAGGTTGGACTGTTTTTAATATGGATGCAATCGAAGAAATAAGCGGCATGGTTCTGCGACCTTCGTTCATCCAACTTCCGAAAACGACGTGGCGATCAAGATCACGTCAGGGAGCGAAAGCAGAAATTGACGGCGCCAATCGAAAACATCGTGATCGCAGGAGCGGGCCAGGCTGGCGGCCGTGCCGCAGAAGCGTTGCGCGCCCGCGGCTTTCAGGGCGCCATCACCATCCTCGGCGAAGAAGCTCATCCGCCCTATGAGCGGCCGCAATTGTCCAAGGCGATGCTGCACAGCCCGGACGCGCCGGTTGCCTACATCAAGCAGGCCCGGGATTGGAGCGACGTACTGAACGTTCGGCTCGAAACCCGCTCGGCAGTAATTGATGGCGACGCCGATCGCCGCACGGTGACGACGGCGGATGGCCGTTCGTTCGCCTTCGATCGCTTGTTGATCGCGACCGGCACTCGGCCGCGCCGGCTCACCGCGCTGGAAAACTCAGGCATTGAAATTCAATACCTGCGCAATGTTGAAGATGCACTGCGCTTTCGCAAATCCGTTCAGCACCAGTCCCGGATCGTGATCGTCGGCGGCGGCGTGATCGGACTCGAGGTGGCCTGTGCGGCCGCCAAGAACGGATGCCGTGTCACGGTGATCGAGAGCGAGGCGCGGCTGCTGGCCAGGGCATTCCCGCCCCTCGTCAGCGACCTCGTCGCCGCAAAACACCGCAGCCATGGCGTCACATTCATCTTTGGCGCGACCGTGACCGGAACGACGTCTGATGGCGTCCGGCTCAGCAATGGCGACGCAATAGAGGCAGACCTCGTGCTGGTCGGCATTGGCGTCGAGCCGGTGCCGACGGTGGCCGAACGGCTTGGACTGCCATCGCAAGGCGGGATCGCCGTCGATGCCTGCGGCCGCACCGCGGCATCCGGCGTGTTCTGCGCCGGCGACGCCGCCTTGCAATGGAGCCGCTGCCACGGCCGCGCGATCCGCGTCGAGACCTGGGCGAATGCGCAGAACCAGGCGATTTCGGTCGCGTCCAACATGATCGGCGGAGCAAAAGAGTATAGCGATCCGCCCTGGTTCTGGACCGACCAATATGACCTGAACATCCAGGTCGCCGGCGACATGCTCGACAGCGATCACATCGTCCGCGGCGACGAACGTTCGGGAAAGTTCTCGGTTGTAGCGATGCGCGGCTCAGACGTGGTCGGTGCGCTGTCAGTCAATGCGGCCAGGGAGATGGCCATGCTCAAGCGCGTGATCGCGGCAAGCGCCAAGCCGTCACGCGCCGACCTTGAATCGCCCGCCTACGATTTGCGGACCGCCTTGAAATGACAAACAAAGAACTTTCCAGGGAGAAACAGCAATGAACGCGTTCCAACGGATGAATACCGCGCTCATGGTCGACGAGTCCAAAAAGATCTTCAAGGTATCGCGCCGCGCCTTTGTCGATCCCGATATTCTGGAGGCCGAGCGCGCGCAAATATTCGACAAATGCTGGCTCTACCTCGGCCATAGTTCCGAACTCGCCAAGCCCGGCGATTTTGTCACCCGCTCGGTCGGCGGGCGGAATATTCTGTTCGCGCGCGACGGCAAGGGCAATCTAAAGGCGATGCTCAACACTTGCCCGCATCGCGGTGCGCAGGTCTGCCGCGAAAAACACGGCAGCGCCAAGTCATTCCAGTGCTTCTATCACGGCTGGGTCTTCGGCCTCGATGGAACGTTGCGCAGCCAGCCTGGGGAATCCTCCTACGCCGCGGATTTCAAGGAACGCTCGACCTCCAACATGCAGCAGGTTGCGCGATTCGAGAGCTACCGCGATCTCAATTTCATCTGCTTCGACAAGGGCGTCGAGAGCCTTTCGGATTATCTCGGTCCGGTGAAGGAATATCTCGATGTGATCTGCGACCAGGCCGAGATGGGAATGACCATTGTCGGCGGCACGCAGGAATATTCGATGCGCGCGAACTGGAAACTGCTGACCGAAAACAGCATCGATGGTTACCATGCGCTGACGACGCACGCGACCTATCTGGACTATCTGAAGTCGGCCACCGGTGCCTTGGCTCAGGTCGCCTTCGAAGGTTCGGCCCGCGATCTCGGCAAAGGACATGCTGTTCTCGAATACAAGGCGCCGTGGGGCCGACCCGTCGCGCAATGGATTCCTTCATGGGGCGAGGAAGGAAAACGCGAGCTTACCCGTCTTTATGATGGCCTGGTCAAACGGTTCGGCAAGGAACGCGCCGACCGTATCGCCACGTTCAACCGGAATTTGTTTATCTTCCCGAACCTGGTGATCAACGACATCATGGCGGTGACGGTACGAACCTATTATCCCGCCGCGCCCGACTTCATGAATATCAGCGCCTGGGCCCTGGCCCCCAAAGAAGAAACCGAGTGGGCGCGGAAATACCGGCTGTTCAACTTCCTCGAATTCCTCGGGCCGGGCGGCTTTGCGACCCCCGATGACGTCGAGGCGCTCGAACAGTGCCAGCGCGGCTTCCGCAACTCCGCCGAGGCGCAGTGGAACGACATTTCGAAAGGTATGGGCAAGGAAAACCCGTCCTACGACGACGAATTGCAGATGCGTGCGTTCTGGTCGAACTGGAACGAGCATATTTTCAGGGTGCCGGCATGAGCGACGGAGTAACCGCGATGCAAACCATAGCTCGCACAGACGTCGAGGATTTCCTGTTCGCCGAAGCCGAACTGCTGGATGAATGGCGGCTGCCGGAATGGCTGGAACTGTTCACCGACGACGCGATTTATTACGTCCCAGCGACGGATCTCGCCGTCGATGCCTCGCCCGACAATAACCTGTTCTATGTCGCCGATGACCGCTTCCGGCTCAGCGAGCGGGTCAAGCGTTTGATGAAGCGAACCGCGCATGCCGAGTTCCCGCATTCGCGGACGCGGCACCTCGTCTGCAACGTCCGGATCAGAAAGCATATCGGCGACGATATCGAAGTCAGTTCGGCCTTTATCACCTATCGCACCAAGGACGGCGTGACCGATACCTATTTCGGCAGCAACCGGTATCGTCTCCTGCCCTGCAATGGCACGTTCCGGATCAAGGAAAAGCGCTGCCTTCTGGACAGCGAAGGTCTTCGCACCCAAGGCCGCGTCAGCATCATCCTCTGAAGAAATGGCAACAATGGACAAGAAGCTCAGAGATAATGTTGCCATCGTCACCGGCGCGGCCAAGGGCATCGGCCTTGCGATCGCCGAGCGGTTGGCGAGAGACGGTGCCAAGCTCGTCCTTGCCGACCTCGACGACAGCGGTTTGAAACAAGCTTGCGTCCATCTCAGCAAGGAATTCGGCGCTGAGGTCACCAGCCATGCCGGCGATCTCGCCGATCAGGGCATGGCGGAGAGGGCCATCAATCTCGCAACCGAGCGCTTCGGCCGGCTTGACATCCTCGTCAACAACGCCGGCGGCGGCATTATCAAGGCATTTGCGGAGCAAACGCCGGAAACGCTGAAGACCACCATCGACCGCAATCTGTGGACCGTGCTGTGGTGTTCCTGGTACGCGGTTCCCAAGATGCGCGCGCAGGCTTATGGCCGCATCATCAACCTCGGCGCCGATTCAGTCCGCAACGGGCTGTGGGACCATGCCGCCTATAACGCCGCCAAGGGTGGCGTTCACGGCCTCACCACCGGCATGGCACGGGAGTTCGCCAGAGACGGCATCACCGTCAACACAGTGGCGCCCTGTGCGGTGAATACGCCGCAGATGGTGGCGATCACCAAGAGCAACCCTGTGCTCGCCGCCAAATTCGTCAGTGTCATCCCGATGGGCCGCCCCGCCGAAATGGAGGAAGTCGCCTCGATGGTTTCCTATCTCGCTTCCGCCGAGGCATCGTTCGTGACCGGACAGGTCATCAGCGTCAATGGCGGCAGCACCATGCTCTAGGTCTTGATATGGGTGAAACGATTGTCCTCTGCGCGGCCAATGAAGTGGTCGAAGGTGAAATCAGGCAGGCGCCCCTGCCCGATGGCTCCAACGTCGCGCTCTATCGGGTCGACGGTGCAATTTATGCGACCGCCGACATGTGCACGCATGGCGAGGCATCGCTTGCCGAAGAAGGCATCATCACCGGAAAAACCGTGGAGTGCACGTTCCACTTCGGTACGTTCGACGTGACCACCGGCGAGCCGACCGGCATGCCCTGCGA
>Ga0137412_10000797_pt1 | contig 23410 bp, 22 predicted proteins | sample CZODoug2_1_16fun_FD_122160 | JGI IMG/M metagenome (GOLD analysis project Ga0137412, IMG submission 122160) | Vadose zone soil fungal communities from Angelo Coast Range Reserve, California, USA - CZODoug2_1_16fungal (Hybrid Assembly) | ecosystem: Environmental > Terrestrial > Soil > Vadose zone... | reverse complement strand
CGATGATCTCGGCGTCGACCACCGAATTGTCCTTCATCCAGATCGCCGCCGGCCGCCCGGCCTTGGCGTGCGCGATCTCCTCCGCGATGTGCTGGCAGATGCGCTGGCGAAGATTGACCGGCGAGACCGCCATCTTCTCCAGCTCCGCCGGCTCGGCATAGCCGGTGACAAAATTGAAGATCGACATGTAGAGCAAGTTGAGTTTGCTCAATACGCCGGGTCGTCGCTCGTCTTTTAAAGGTGCTGATGTCATTTGCGCTGGACCTAATTCGCGGGGGCAACCACATCATCCCGATGCGTCCACTTGAGCCAATCGACATTGACTACATCGTTCTCGCGGACATCCTTTTGACCATACACCACGATTTCCTCACCTGGCTGTACGCCGTCGAGAACTTCAATTTCTCCCTCTTTGATTACGGCCCCGGTTCGCACTTCACGAATTTTCGCGCGACTGTTCTCTACGCAAATGACCATCGACTTCTGCTGTCTTTTGATGACTGAAACGGTGGGCACAGAAGTCGCGGACGATTTAATGCTTTTGATGCGGACAAATCCGGCGATGCCCGCTTTAATACGATTCGCCGGATTGGATACCTCTACCGTCACGGGCAAGACACGAGATTTTGTCGAAACTACAGGCGATATGCGAAGGACTTTGCCCTTGAACGTCTCTTGCGGAAATGCGTCCAGCACGATCTCCGCGAACAGCTTCCAGAACCGGACCCAGGTGTCCACCGCGAACGCGGCGTTGCCGGTGGCTGCGGCCAGCCGCAGCACGGAGGCGCGGTCCAGGCCCAGGTTCAGGACGGTGTCCATCATGCCGGGCATGGAGACCTTGGCCCCGGACCGGACGGAGACCAGCAGTGGTAGGCCCTCGCCACCGGCGAAAGCCTTACCGGTGCGGGATTCCAGTCGGGTGACGGCCGCGCGGACGGAGTCGGTGAGCCCGTCCGGCAGGCTGCCCGCGGACTCCCGGTAGACCCGGCAGGCCACGGTGTCCACAACGAAGGCCGGGGGGACAGGCATCCCCAGGCGGTGCATGCGGCCCAGGCCCGCGCCCTTGCCACCGAGCAGGGTGGAGTCGGACGGGTCGAGGTCGGCGAGGTCGTGTACGTGCATCTGGGTCATCTCGAGGCCCTTAGGACGTGCGCTTACGCAGTTCGCGCGGCGCGGTGAGCGTGGGCAGCTCGCACAGGTCCATGGCCTCGCCGTGGCCAACCTGTCCGTGCTCGTCCGTGAACTTCACGAACGAGGTAAAGCCAACCATGTTCATCCAGAAAAGCCACGGGTACCCACCGATGGCCTCGCCGTCCAGGCGGTGCACGACGCCGCGGGTGTCGGTGAGCTCGGCGACGATGTGGTCGGGCATCCGGTGCGCGTCGCGCTTGGTGCTGCCGAACCCGTGGTGCAGGCCGTAGACCTGGCCGTGATCGAGCACGTAGCCGTGCGCCAGCTCGTACGTATTGCCACCGGTGGCCGCGTCAAAGCTGAAGATGGCATGGATCGCGTAGTCCTCGGAGAAGTGCGCGTGCAGCCAGCTCATCTCCGGCACACCGCGCTCCGGGCGGGGGCCCCAGCTGTGGTCCATGGTGGCCACGCAGTTGATGTCGATGTCGTGGCCACGGATGCTCACCGTGCCGACCACCGTGCCGGTCTGGTCGAAGTGGCCCTTGTAGGCGGTGCCCCACTGGAAGCCATTTGCTTCCGCGTTTGCCTGCGCGGCGGCGGTGATCGGGTCCTGCTCGGGGTCGTTGATGTCGTAGCCGTCCATCAGCCCGGTGTGAGTGATGTCGATGGTGGTGCCCTCGCCGTCGTCGTACTGCACCCGCCAGACCTTGTTCGGCTCGATGGTGGTGACGGTCAGGCCGTTGTCGAGGGTGTAGTTGAGCAACGAACGGGGCTCCGGGATCGGCAGGTGGGTCCGGTTGTCCACGAAGTCGGCACCCCACGGGGTGGTGGCGCTCTTGGTGTTGAGCACGATCAGCGAGGTGACCACGCCGAGGTTGGGGCGGAAGAGCAGGTAGATGCCGCCGGTCAGGTTGGTCTCGACGTCGAAGAAACCGAAGTAGTTGGTCTCCGCCCAGGTCGGGGTGTCGGAGCTGGGCTCGTGGAAATCGGCGTCGGCGGCGGTAATCATCTGCGGTCCTCTCGCGGTCGGGGGCTCGGCGTTGAGCCACATGCTGGCTGGCGCGCGAGCCCCGTCCCATGTCGATTGACCGGTCGATCCCGGGGCACACTTATCGCCGAGAGATAGACAGCGTGTCTGTCCGACCGGGTTTGATCGAGATTTCAGCCCGCTGATTGCCTCTGAAGGAGGGTGCGATGAGCCTGGCCAGTCGGATCCTCTCCGCGGTCGACCTGGAAGCCGCCCTGTCCTCGGTCACCCACGAAGCGCTGGCCGCCCTGGAGGCGGACATCGCCGGGGTGTTCCTGCGTGAGGGCGAGCAGATCGTGATGCGCGGCTGCGCGGGCAACCGCAGCCGGGACACCGCGCGGCTGCGGATGGCGCGCAACGAGGGTCTGGCCGGGTTGGTGTTCGCCACCGGGGAGGCCGCGCGGGTCGACTCGTATGTGCGCAGCGATGTCATTTCCCCGCACTTCCACGACCTGGCCCGGGCCGAGGACGTGCAGTCCGCGCTGGGCGCCCCGCTGGTTCTCCGGGGCGAGGTGATCGGGGTGCTGGAGGTGTGGCGCCGGCGGGAGTCGCTGTTCACCTCGGAGGAAACCGATCGATTGATCGCATTGGCCGAGCTCGGTGCGATCGCATTGAACAATGCCCGGTTGTACGACGCGACCGTGGACAGCATGCGTCAGGTGGAACTGGCGCACCGTCAGATGGCCGTTCAGTTGGAACGGGTGGAGCACGCGCTGCGCAACCAGCAGGACCTGGTCGCCTCGATTCTGGACGGCGGTGGGCTGGCGGGCACGCTGCGCGTGGCCGCCACCGGGGCCGCCGCGTCGGCGGTCTACCTGGACCCGGACCTGGAGCCGGTGGCGGTCTATCCACCGACCACCGATGGCACAGCGGTGGCCGCCGCACTGCGCGGGGTGGTCGGGCGTCGCACCCCCGCCGTACCGGTGTGGACCCGCCTGGGGGAGCGCTCGCTGGTGGCCCGGGCGGTCTCGGCGGGATCCGATCACCTGGGTTGGCTGGCATTGGTGGTGGACGTACCCATCGGGGACGAAGAATGCGAACTGGCGGTGACCCAGGCGGGGTTGGTTTGTGCGCTGAACAACCTGGAGGAGCAGGCGGCCGCCCGGGCACGGGCCTCGGCCCGCGAGGAGTTGCTGCTGGGACTGGTCGCGGGCACTCCCGAGAAACGGCGAGCTGCGGCCTCGCGGGCCCGCCACGTCCAGGTGGACCTGCGCGGTGAGCTGCGTGTATTGCACTGCGAGTTGGCCGGTTTGGCGCAGGTGGCCGTGGCCGAGGGTTGGGACACCGGGGCATCGGATGACGTGCGGCGCAAGCTGCTGCACACCGCCCAGACCTCCCTGGGCGCGCGCTGGCTGCTCGGTGCGGTCCGTGGGGACACATTGCTGGTGCTGGTGCGCGCGGGCTCGGTCGGCGCCACTCGCGAACAGCTGGCCCGAGTGGCCCGGGAGTTGGCCGCCGCGGTGCCCGCGCTGCGTCCGGTCTGGGGGGTCAGCGCCGCCCACCACGGCCCGATGGAGTTGTCCGACGCCGCCGAGCAGGCCACCACCGCCGTGGCGGCGTTGCGTCACGTGCCCGATCGCACGGTGTCCTGCTACGAGGACCTGGGGATCCTGCGGCTGATGCTGGCCGACCCGAGCAGTACCGACCTGGCCCGGTTCGTCACCGAGACCGTGGGGCCGGTGCTGGATTACGACCGCAAGCACGGCACCGAGTTGCTGGGCACGCTGCGGGCCTACGTCGACGCGGGCTGCTCACAGCAGGACACGGCGGCCCGGCTGTTCCTGCACGCGAAGACCATCAAGTACCGGCTGGTGCAGGTGGAGAAGCTGACCGGGCTGGACCTGACGGGCCATCACGATCGTTTGCGGGTGGACATTGCGGTGCGCGCAGCGGAGATGTTAGGTACCGCTCAGTTCACCGCGGCGCCGGCCAGGTGACCGACGAAGTAGGTGACGGTCAGTCCGATCGCCCCGCCGACCAGCACTCGTAGCATCGCCCGCCGTGGACGTCCGCCGCCGACCCGGGCTCCCGCCCAGCCGGTCACCGCCAGGGCGATCAACACCACCACGACCGCAGTGGCCACCCGCCAGTGCCGGGCGGGCAGCACGATGGCCAGCAGCGGGATCAGGGCGCCGAGCGTGTACGACACGGCCGAGGCGACCGCCGCCCCGACCGGGTCGACGAGGTCGTCGGGGTTGATGTGCAACTCGACCTCGGCGTGCGCGGCCAGCGCATCCTTGGCGGTGAGTTCCGCGGCGACCAGTTTCGCGGTCGCCGGGCTCAATCCTTTGTCCCGGTAGAGCGCGGCCAGTTCGGCCATCTCCCCGGCCGGGTCATCACGCAGTTCTTCGCGTTCCTTGGCCAACTGGTCGCGTTCGGCGTCGCGCTGACTGCTCACCGACACGTACTCACCCAGCGCCATGGACACCGCGCCGGCCGCCAACCCGGCCACGCCGGCGGTGATCAGCGGGCCGCGTGCGGTGCTCGCTCCGGCCACGCCGATGACCAAGCCCGCCTCGGAGACGATGCCGTCGTTGGCGCCCAACACCGCGGCCCGCAACCGGTTCAGCCGGCCGGCGAGCTTGACGTCGTGGGTCTCGCCCGGGTGGGTGGGTAGCGGCATGTGCCCATGGTGGCAGTCAGCCGGAGATCCAGACCGGCGCCAGGCCGCCGGCCGGCAGCGATCGGGGTGGCACCCCGTCGGGTTCGGGCTCGCCGAGCACGGTGCGCACCGGTACCACGCCGGCCCAGACGTCGAGGGCGAGGTCCTCGTCATCGTCCTTCGGGCCTCCGGTGCGGACCTTCGCCGTCGCCTCGTCGATGCGCACCGCAACGACCAGGGTGGCCGCCAGCTCGCGCGGGTTCGGAACCCGCGCCTGGGCCGAACGACCGGGCGAGACCCGTTCGACCAGAGCCTCCATCGCGGCGAGTTTCTCGGTGGTGTCGGTGACCGTGCGCGGAATGCCGAACACCACGGCGCACCGGTAGTTCATCGAGTGGTGGAACGCGGAACGGGCCAACACCAGGCCGTCCAGGCAGGTGACCGTCACGCAGATCTGCTGGTTCTCGATACGGCGTAGCCAGCTGCCGGTGGAGCCGTGCAGATAGAGCTGGTCGCCGATCCGGGCGTGCAGGGTGGGTAGCACCGACGGCCCGTCGACTCCGGTGAAGCCGACGTGACAGATCGGGCCGCCATCGAGCACCTCGAACACGGACGGGACCTCGTCGCGCACTCGCTCGCGCAACCGGTTCGGCCGCGTGCGGGCGGTGGGTTCGAAGCGTGCGGTCACGCCCTGAGGTTAGGGCCGACCGCGGGATTCAGCCGGTGATTTTCCGTCGCATGGCCACACCCGGCACCACCACGCCGTCCGGCATCAGCAGATCCTGCGGCTCCTCCGCGACGAACCCCCACGACCGATACAGGGCCACTCCGGGCATCGTCGCCATCAGGGCCAGCTCGCTGAAGCCCTCGGCCCGGGCCGCGGATTCGCACGCCTGCAGGATCCGGGTGCCCAGCCCCCGTCGAGTCCACTCGCCGCGCACGAACATGGCCCGCACCCGGGCCGGCTCGCGCGCCGGATCGAGCAGCCGGTCCTCGACCCCGGTGAGCTCGGCGCCGTTGAACAACTTGTCCCGCCGGCTCCAGCCACCGCAGGCCGCGAGGCTGCCGTCCGGCGCCTCGATCACGAAGTACGTGCCGTCCTCGATCAGCGCCAGGTCCAGCACCCCGATGTAGCGCAGGCCGCTCGCGGTCTGCGCCAGGTCATAGAACGCGGGGAAGATCGCCTCCACCGAAGCCGTCATCAATGCCTGGACGGCGGCGGCATCGCTTGGCGTCGCCCGGCGCAGGTGGAGCTCCATCGCCGCTAGTTGACCATTGCCGGCGTGCGGATCTACAGCTGCACGCCGCGGGTGAGCGCGCCGTCCACCACGAGGTTGGTCCCGCTGATCCGAGAAGCGCGTGGGCTGGCGAGCATGACCACGGCATAGGCGACCTCGGCCGGAGTTCCCATGCGCCCGGTGGGGTTGGCCGCCATCGCGGTGGCGAACAGGTCGGGCATCCCGGCCTCGATCTGGCCCCAGATCCCGTCCGCCAGGTAGGTGTTGCCGGGGGAAACCGCGTTGGCGCGGATGCCCTTCGCCGCGAGGGTCTGCGCGAGGCCGGCGGTGTAGTGCACGATCGCGGCCTTCATCGTTCCGTAGGGGAACGGGACCATGTCGATCTCGCGGCCGGAGACGCTGGAGATGGCGATCACCGACGCGGCGTCACTCGCCTCCAGGAACGGCATGGCCGCCTCGACGGTGCGGACCGTGTGCATCAGGTCCACCTCGAAGCTCGCCCGCCAACCGGCCTCATCGGTCTGCATGGTGAACGCGCTGACGTTCGGGATGGCGATGTCGATGCCACCGAGGGCCTCGCCGGAGGTCTGAACCCAGGCGCGCAGCGCATCGGTGTCGGCGACATCCACCACGCTGCCGATGACCCGGACCCCGTCGCGGGCCAGGGCCGCCTCGGTCTCCTTCACCGCGGCCTCGTCGCGGGCGCAAAAGGCCACGTGGGCACCCTCATCGAGGAGCGCGGCGACCACCGCCCGCCCGATTCCTCGTGTGCCACCGGTCACAAGGGCCTTGCGGCCCGTCAGCTGAAGGTCCATGGGTGCCCTCCGTGCAGTCGGCACTGCGGCTCGATCCTGGTGGTCGCGCGGGTGGGGCGGCAAGGCCTGGTGGTCCGGAGTGTGTCCGCGGATGAGGGAGAATGGCGTTCTCGCTCACTCAAGCTTCTGGGGGAAACGCTCGTGGCCGTCCGTTCCGATCTGCGCAATGTGGCGATCGTGGCCCACGTGGACCACGGCAAGACCACGCTGGTCGACGCGATGTTGTGGCAGGCCGGCGCCTTCCGGGAGGGCCAGGACGTCAACAAGCGGGTCATGGACTCGATGGACCTGGAGCGGGAGAAGGGCATCACGATCCTGGCCAAGAACACGGCCGTGCAGTGGATCGCGGACGACGGCACCCCGTTGACCATCAACATCATCGACACCCCCGGCCACGCGGACTTCGGCGGCGAGGTGGAGCGCGGCCTGGAGATGATCCACGGCGTCGTGCTGCTGGTCGACGCCTCCGAAGGTGCCCTGCCCGGCACCCGGTTCGTGTTGCGCAAGGCCCTGGAGAAGAAGCTCCCGGTGGTGCTCTGCATCAACAAGGTGGACCGCTCCGACGCCCGCATCGCCGAAGTGGTCGACGAGGTCTACGAGTTGTTCCTGGACCTCGATGCCGACGAGCACCAGATCGAGTTCCCGATCGTCTACGCGTGCGCCAAGGCAGGCCTGGCCTCACTGACCCGCCCGGCCGACGGGACCATGCCCGACGGCGCTGATCTGCGCCCGCTGATGACCACGATCATGAACACCATCCCGGCGCCGGAGTACACCGAGGGCGCACCGCTGCAGGCGCACGTGACCAACCTGGACTCCTCGCCCTACCTCGGCCGCCTCGCGCTGTGCCGGGTGTACGAGGGCGAGATCCGCAAGGGCCAGCAGGTGGCCTGGTGTCGCACCGACGGCTCCGTCGAGCGGGTCAAGATCACCGAGTTGTTCCTCACCGAGGCGTTGGAGCGGGTGCCCGCCGAACGCGCCTGGGCCGGGGACATCATTGCCATCGCCGGCATCCCGGAGATCACCATCGGCGAGACCCTCGCCGACCTGGAGAACCCGAGGCCGCTGCCGCTGATCACCGTCGACGAACCGTCGATCTCCATGACGATCGGCATCAACACCTCTCCGCTCTCGGGTCAGTCCGGCACCAAACTGACGGCCCGTCTGGTGAAGAACCGGCTCGAGGCCGAGCTGGTCGGCAACGTGTCCATCCGTTTGCTGCAGACCGAGCGGCCGGACACCTGGGAGGTGCAGGGCCGTGGTGAGCTGCAGCTCGCGATTCTCGTCGAGCTGATGCGCCGTGAGGGCTTCGAGATGACCGTCGGCAAGCCGCAGGTGGTCACCAAGGAGGTCGACGGCAAGCTGCACGAGCCGATGGAGCACATGACCATCGACGTCCCGGAGGACTACGTCGGCGTGGTCACCCAGCTGTTGGGCCTGCGCAAGGGTCGCCTCGAGCAGATGGTCAACCACGGCACCGGCTGGGTGCGGATGGAGTACCGGGTGCCGGCCCGCGGCCTGATCGGCTTCCGCACCGAGTTCCTCACCGAAACCCGCGGCACCGGCCTGCTGCACCACGTGTTCGACAGGTACGAGCCGTGGCACGGGGAGCTGCGCACCCGGCCCTCCGGTTCCCTGGTGGCCGACCGCAAGGGCCCGGCGACCTCGTTTGCGATGTTCAACCTGCAGGAGCGCGGCACCATGTTCGTGGCGCCCGGCACCGAGGTGTACGAGGGGATGATCGTCGGGGAGAACGCCCGCTCCGAGGACATGGACGTGAACATCTGCAAGGAGAAGCAGCTCACCAACATGCGCAAGTCCACCAGTGACGAGCTCGAGCGCCTGGTGCCGGCCCGCATCCTCTCCCTCGAGCAGGCCCTGGAGTTCTGCCGCGAGGACGAGTGCATCGAGGTCACCCCCGGCTTCGTCCGGATGCGCAAGGTCGAGTTGGACGCCAAGATCCGCGAGCGCACCCGCGGCCGGGCCGCGAAGGGCACCCAGAACTGAGGTGCGGCCATCACCCGCTATCTGATGGTCAGCGTGGACGGGGCGGGCAACCTGGTCCCGACCCTCGGCCTCGCGGCACGACTCAGCACGCTGGGGCACGACGTGCGCCTGCTCGGGCATCCCTCGATCCATGAGCGCTGCGGGGCCCACGGCTGGCGGCCGATTTCCTTCACCACGGCGGCGCCGTATGACAGCACCTGGCCGGTTGATCAGGCCACGGAGATGGCCACGTTCAGCGAGCTGATCTTCTTCGACGCCGGCATCGGCCGCGACACCCTCGCCGAACTCGAGCGCGAACCCGCCGACGTGCTCATCGTCGACTGCTTGGCCTGGGGTGCGGGTGCGGCCGGTGAGGTCGCGCGCATCCCCACCGCCACGTTGTTCCACGTGCCGCCCTCGCTGTTCCGGGAGGGTCCACTGGTCGAGGTCCTCAAGCCCGCGCTGCCCATGCTGCACGCGATGCGCGCGGAGCTCGGGGCGGCGCCGGTGGCGAGCCTGGCGCAGGCGCATGACGCCTGCGCGCTGGCGCTGGCGACGCTGCCCGCCGAGTTCGACGTGCCGGTGCCGTTGCCGGCGCAGTACCGCTACGTCGGCCCGATCCTGGACGGCCCGGCGCTGGGCACCTTCGAGCCCACCCCGCCGATGACGGGCGATCCGTTGGTCCTGGTCAGCTTCAGCACCAGCTTCCAGGACCAGCTCGGAGCGCTGCAGTGGGCGATCGACGAACTCTCCGGGCTGCCGGTGCAGGTCGTGGTCACCACCGGGCACGCCGTCGACCCGGCCGACCTCGTTGTCGCCGACAACACCGTCGTGGCCCGCTTCCTCGACCACCGCGAACTGTTGCCGCGGGCGACCGCGGTGGTCACCCACTGCGGGCTGGGCACGACGCTGCACAGCCTGGCCCATGCGGTGCCGATGGTCTGCGTCCCGATGGGTCGGGACCAGATGTTCAACGCGGCGATGGTGGCCCGGCTCGGCGCGGGAATGACGGTCGAGCTCGGCAAGCGCGGCGGGGTGTCCAGGGCGGTGGAGCACGCGATCTTCGATACCCGGATGCAGGGTGCCGCGGACTATTTCGCCCGGGTGATCGCCGGCTACCGCGGCGCGGATGCCGCGGCCGAGGCGCTGGAGGAGTTGGCCCGCCGCTAATACCCAACGTCAGCGGAAGCGAGCGCTATAGCGCTCGTTCCCGCTGACATTGCGGCGGTTAGTTGAGCGCGAGCTCCAGCCTCGGCGAGCCCGCCAAGGTCTGGAACACCACGCAGTAGCGCTCGGTCAGCTTGAGCAGCGTCGCCAGCTGCTCGGCGTCCGCGTCGGTGTCCAGCTCGATGCCTAACCGGATCGCGGTGAAGCCGACCGGGGCGTCCTTGACGACGCCGAGCGTGCCGCGAAAGTCCAGATCGCCCTGCGCCCGCAGGGTGCCCCCGCGGATGGGGATCTCCAGCGAGGTGGCAACCGCGCGCAGGGTCACGCCGGCGCAGGCGACCAGCGCCTGCAGCAACATGTCGCCCGAACAGGCCAGTGCACCGGTTCCGCCGGTGGCCGGGTGCAGCCCCGCCTCGACGAGTGCCTTGCCGGTCTGCACGGAGCAGGCGATCCCGTCGTCCAGCGAACCGTCCGCCGTCAACGTGATCAGCGCGGCGCCGGGTTCCTCGCGGTAGTGGTCCTTCAGCGGTGTCTGCAGGGCCTGCAGCGTGGTCTTGTCCATGACCAGGCAGGCTACGGCCATGGGACAGGTGTGGGTGGAGGCGGCGGTCAACGGGCCATGGACTCGTGCCCTGCAGCCGGGTATCCCGATCAGCATCGCCGAGATCGTTGCCGACGGAATCGCATGCGTGGCCGCCGGCGCGGCGATCGTGCACGTGCACCCCTATGACGTGGCCACCGGGACACAGCGCGACGACCCGGCGATCTACGGCGCGATCATCGAGGGGATCCGGGCAAAGACCGACGCGATCGTCTATCCCACGCTGCCGCTGGGGGCCGCCCCCGGCGCACCCCCGCTGACCCCCGAGCAGCGCTTCGCCGCCGTGGCGGAACTGGGCCGGCTCGGGTTGCTCGAGTGGGCCGCGGTGGACCCCGGCTCGATCAACGCCAGTCACGTCGACGGCCTGCCCCAGCCGTTCCTGTACCTCAACCCGGACGATCACATCCGGCACGGGCTCGGGCTCTGCGCCCAGTACGGCATCCGGCCCGCCTACGCCTGTTACGAGCCCGGCTTCACCCGGCTCGGGGTGGGCATGGCCGGAGCGCAGCCGGGCGTCCCGCAGCCGGTCTACCGGTTCATGTTCTCCGACGGGTTCACCTTCGGTTTCCCCCCGCAGCGCTACGCGCTGGACGCCCACCGCCGCTTGCTGCACGACCTCGATCCCGCGGCCCAGTGGATGGTCGCGGGCCTGGCCGTGGACATCCGTCCGCTGATCGCGGACGCCGTCGAACTCGGCGGACACGTCCGGGTCGGCCTGGAGGACGCTCCGTTCGGCACCCCCGCGAGCAACGCCCAACTGGTCGCCGACGCGGTCGCCCGCATCGAACGCGCCGGCGGAACGATTGCCGCCCCCGCCGACATCCGGGCCGCGTTGCGTCCGGCTAACCAAGCCCTATAGCCACCACTTAGCCGGACGCGACGCCGAGGGCGTTGCGCAGGAAGTCGAGCTGGAACAGCAACAGGTTCTCCGCGACGACCTCCTGCGGCGTCATGTGCGTGACGCCGGACAGCGGGAGCACCTGGTGCGGACGGCCGGCGGCCAGCAGCGCGGCGGACAGCTGCAGGGTGTGCGCGGCGACCACGTTGTCGTCGGCCAGGCCGTGCACCAGCAGCAGTGGGCGCTCCAGCTTTTCCGCGTCGGTGAGCAGCGAGGTGCGGGCGTAGGCGTCGGGTTGGCCGGCGGGGGTGCCCAGGTAGCGCTCGGTGTAGTGGGTGTCGTACAGCGCCCAGTCGGTCACCGGGGCGCCGGCGATACCCGCGTGGAACACGTCCGGGCGGCGCAGCACGGCCAGGGCGGCCAGGTACCCGCCGAAGGACCAGCCGCGGATGCCGACCCGGCTGAGGTCCAGATCCGGGCAGGCCGCCGCCGCGGCGTGCAGCGCGTCGACCTGGTCGGCCAGCACCGGCGCGGCCAGGTCCAGGTGCACCGCGCGCTCCCACGCCGAGCCGCGGCCGGGCGTGCCCCGGCCGTCCGCGATCACCACTGCGAAGCCCTGATCGGCCCACCACTGCGATTCCAGATAGGCGCTCGCGGTGGCCAGTACCCGCTGCGCGTGCGGACCGCCGTACGGGTCCATCAACACCGGCAGCGCGGTGCCCGGCAGGTGCCCGGTCGGCAACAGCAGCGCGGTGCGCACCTCGCCGGGGCCGGCCAGCAGCATGCGTGGTTCCGGGCGCAGCCCCGGATCCTCGGCGTGATCGGCGATGACACCCAGCGCGACCCCGTCGCGCAGCACCGTGGACCGTCGGCCCGGCCGGGTCGGCACCGCCGAGGTGAGCACTATCGTGCTGCCCGACGCGGTCGCGGAATGCACACCGGTGCCCGGCGACAGTTCCACCGGGCGGGTCGCCTCCGTGCGGTACACCCGCACCTCGGTCGGGTCGTCCGCGGAGGCGGTGAACAACACCTCGGTCCGGCTGCCCCGCCCGATGGTGGTGCCGACCACCGCGCGGACCTGCAGCTCGCCCGAGGCCATCCGGTCCCCGACGAACAACCGGCGCCGGCCGTCGGCGTCGCCGACGCGGACCAGTTCGCCGTCCGGGGACCACGCGGGCACCCCGTCGACCAGCTCCACCCAGACCGGGTCGGTGTCGGTGTGCAGCACCCCGGTGGCCCCGGTGATCGGGTCCATGGTCAGCGTCTGCACCCGGAGCTGGTCCCGGCTCTGCACGGACAGCAGCGGCGGGCCGAACCGCGACCAATGCACCGCGCACAGGTACTCGAAGGCCTCGGTGTCCCAGTGCGCCGCCACCGGAGTCCCACCGTGCAGCGGCAGTACATACAGCGCGACTTCGGCGTTGGTCGTGCCTGCCGCGGGGTAGGCGATCTCGTGCGGGGTCCGGCCCGGGTGCGCGGGGTCGGCGATGTGCCAGCGGGACACCGCCGAGGTGTCCACCCGGGTGGCCACCAGCGCGGAGGAATCCGGGGACCACCAGTACCCGCGTGAGCGACCCATCTCCTCCGCGGCGATGAACTCCGCCAGTCCCCACGTCACCCGGGGCGCCACGTCCTGGCCGGGGACCGCGCGGTCGGTCCCGGTGAACACGTCCACCACGCGCAGTAAACCGTCCGCCACGTAAGCAATCTGACGGCCCGTCGGATCCAACCGGGGGTCGAACACCGGCCCGGCGACGGACAACTCCCGCACGTTCGGTGCCCCGGTCAACTCGGCCACGTAAAGCCGCCCGGACAGGGCGAACGCCGCGCGCGTGGCGGCGCGGTCGGTGGCGAACGAGACGATCCCGGCCGCGCCCTCCCGGGCCCGTTCCCGCCGCGCCCGTTCCGGGTCGGACAACGTCTCGTCGTCCGCGGTCAACGTCCGCGGGTCGGCGATGACTCGCTCCGAGAACCCACCGGCCAGGTCGGCGACCCACAGCATGGTGCGCCGGTCGGTGCCGGACGGGGCCCGCAGGAACGCGAGCCGACCGCCGTCGGCGGCGACCACGAAGTTGCGCGGCAGACCGAGGCTGAACCGCAGCGTCCGGGCGCTGCGCCGCGGGAAGCTCATCTGTGGCTCCGTCATGGGCGAATCCTGACACCGACGCCGCCCTGTTGACCCGTCGCCCGTGCGAAGACCCGGGTAACCGGGGGACGTCGACTACATTCCCCGTCATGTCCGCCGACACCGCTTCCCCGCCGGCCACCCGCCGAATGGTGGTGGTGCACGCCCATCCGGATGACGAGGTCATCAATACGGGGGCCACCATGGCGATGTACGCCGCGCAGGGCGCCGGGGTCACCCTGGTGACCTGCACTCTCGGCGAGGAGGGCGAGATCCTCGTCCCGGAGCTGGCTCATCTGGCCGCTGACCGGGACGATGGCCTCGGTCAGTACCGCATCGGCGAGCTCGCGGCGTCCGTGGCGGCGCTGGGCGTGCACGACCATCGATTCCTCGGTGGGCCCGGCCGCTACCGCGACTCCGGAATGATGGACACCCCGCCCAATCAGCGCCCCGATTGCTTCTGGCGGGCCGACCTGGACACCGCGGCCGCCGACCTGGTCAGCGTGCTGCGCGAGGTCCGCCCCCAGGTACTGATCAGCTACAACGAGAACGGCGGCTACGGCCACCCGGACCACATCCAGGCCAACCGGGTCATGCACCGCGGCGCCGAATTGTCCGCCGACCCCGCGTTCCGTCCCGACCTGGGCGAGGCCTGGGCGGTGGCCAAGATCTATCACTGCGTGGTCCCGTACTCGTTCCTGCAGGCCGGCATCGACGCGCTGGCCGCGGCCGGACAGAGCGAGATCTTCGGCAACGCCACCCGCGCGGAGGAGATCGGCTTCGGGGTACCCGACGATCAGGTCTCGGCGGTCATCCAGGCCGATGAGTTCGTCGAGGCGAAGATGGCCGCGATGCGCGCGCACGCCACCCAGATCACCGTCGACGGTCCGTTCTTCGCCCTGTCCAACCACCTCGGGCAGAAGATCTGGGGCACCGAGTGCTTCCAGTTGGTGCACGGGGCCCTCGGCCCGGGGCAACCCGAGACCGACCTGTTCGCCGGGCTGTGAAATCCGGCCGGGGTGCCCGGCCCGGCCCGCAGCCGCGGCGGCGGCCGCCCGCCGGCCGGGCTGCCGTGAAACGACCGACCCCACCGCCGACTGCGCGGACCCGGCCGCTCGCGCTGTTCGGGAAGTCCGAGGGCGTGGCCGACTGGGTGGCCCGTCGGGGCGTGCCCCGGGTGATCGGGGTGTCCGCCGGATTGTTCCTGCTCGGGTTCGTGGTCGGCGTGGCCGGCGCCTTCGAGCATGCCGAGAAGGCACCGCTCGGGCTGATCGTCTCGCTGCTCGCCGAGGGTTCGGTGGTGTTCGCGGCCGGAGTGCACGCCCGCTGCCGGTTCGGCGCCGGTCTGCCCGCCGCGGCCTGGGTGCTCAGCGTCTTGATCGGGATCGACCAACGCCCGGAGGGCGACCTGCTGATCCCGGCCGATCACCTCGGATATGCCTACCTGGTGGGAGGTTTGGTGCTGTTGGGGCTGTTGACGCTGCTGCCGTATGGCGGATCACTGGTCCCGGACCGGTAGCGATGCGCGTGGTTGCCCGGCGGGCGCGTGTTCGTTTGATGTACTGAGCGCGAGGCCATCGGCGAGCTTGCGAGCCGATCATGAGGCTCTGTTTCGAGGGGGATGCGCGTGGCCGAACCGACGCCGCTGCAGCACCAGCGGGCGTTGCGTCCCGGCATGGTCCTGACGTTGTCCGCCGGCGCACCATTGGTGCTGCTGGTCGGGCTCTACCTGCTCGCCGTGGCGATGACCGGATCCAAGGTGCCGCGTGGCACCGAGGTGTTCGGGGTGAACATCGGCGGCAGCTCACCGGCCGCCGCGCAGGCCAAGCTGGCCCGCGACCTGCCGAGCATCCTGCCCGCCAAGTTCACCGTGGGAGCGGACGACAAGAGCTTCTCGATGAACGCCGCGGACCTGGGGCTGACCCCGGACACGGCCGCCACGGTCACCGCCGCCCGGCGTGGCGCGCACCGCCCGATGACCGCCTACCGATCGTTGTTCGGGTTGCACCGCGGCGTGAACCCGGTGCTGGCGGTGGACACGCCGAAGATCACCGAAGCGCTGAGCAGCCTGTCCGAGAACCTCCATCAGGACCTGGTCGAGGGCAACCTGGTTTTCACCGACGGGGTCGCCTCCGCGATCCAGCCGGTGGCCGGCCGAGTGCTGGACGTCCCCGGCACGATTACCGCGATGGAGCAGGCCTACCGCGCCGGCCGTCACCAGGTGTCCGCCGCGCTGAGCGTGACCAACCCCGCCACCAGTCCCGACGCGGTCCAACGCGCGCTTGTCGACTTCGGGGTCAAGGCCATGTCCGGCCCGATCACCGTGGTCGTCGGCCCGGACTCGGTGGAGGTCACCCCGCAGGAGTTGGGCCAACACCTGTCGATGGCCCCGGACGGCAACGGCGGGCTCAAGCCGATGGTCGACGGCGGTGGGCTGGCCGCGGACATCTTGGCCAAGACGCCGGACCTGGGCAACAAGGCCCGCTCCGCGAGCTTCAAGATCGTTGACGACAAGCCGGAGGTCGTGCCCAGCGTGGCCGGCGCGGCCATCGACCCGGACAAGCTGTCCGCCGAGGTGATCACCGTGCTGCTGGGCACCGGTCCGCGCACGGTCACCGCCGCGGTCGCGCAGACCCAGCCGAAATTCACCACCGCCGACGCCGAGGCGCTCGGCATCACCGAGAAGATGTCCACCTTCAAGACCTACTTCCCGATCGCGCCCTACCGGCTGACCAACATCGGCCGCGCGGCCAAGCTGATCAACGGTTCGATCGTGAAGCCGGGCGGGACGTGGAGCCTGAACAAGACGGTGGGCGAGCGCACCGCGGCCAACGGCTTCGTGAAGGGCTTCATCATCAAGGGCGACAAGTTCGCCGAGGACCTCGGTGGCGGGGTCTCCCAGTCGGCAACCACCACGTTCAACGCGGTGTTCTTCGCCGGTCTGCAGGACCTCGAGCACCACCCGCACAGCCTCTACATCGGCCGCTATCCGGCCGGCAGGGAGGCCACGGTGGCCTGGCCGGACAAGGACCTGCGCTGGAAGAACGACTCCGGACACGGGGTCTACATGCAGGCGATCATGAAGCCGGGCTGGATCTCGGTGACGCTGTGGGGCACGAAGTTCTGGGACAAGGTCGAGTCGATCTCCTCCCCACGGCGCAACATCAAGAACCCGGACGACCCCGTTACCTCGAACGATCCCAAGTGCCACCCCACAGACGCGGTCGACGGCTTCGACATCGACGTGACCCGGGTGTTCTACAAGGACGGCGCCGAGGCGAAGCGAGAGACCTTCCACACCCACTACGACCCCACGGTCAAGGTCATCTGCGAGCCGCCGCCGACCGCCTCGCCCACACCCGGCGCCACCGACAGCCCGGCCGGCGGCGGTGGTGGTGGTGGCGGTGGCGAGCCGGACCCGGCCGTCACCCCGGACGCCACCGCGGCTCCGACCCCCAAGGACTGAGTCCATGGACCCGCTCGACGCGCAGATCGTGGCCGCGCTGCGGGTCGATGCCCGGACCAGCTACGCCGACATCGGCGAGGTCGTGGGACTGTCTGCGCCCGCGGTGAAGCGACGGGTGGACCGACTGCGGGCCACCGGGGCGATCAAGGGGTTCACCGCGGTGGTGGACCCGGCCGCGCTGGGCTGGACGACCGAGGCGTTCGTGGAGCTGTACTGCGTGGACCGCACCACCCCGGCCACCATCCGGGCTGCGGTGTCCCGCTACCCGGAAGTGGTCGCCGCGTCCACCGTCACCGGGGAACCCGACGCGATGCTGCACGTGCTGGCCTCCGATATCGGGCACCTGGAGCGGGTCGTCGAGCAGATCGGCGCGGAGCGCTTCGTGGCCCGCACCCGCTCGTTCGTGGTGATGTCCGCGCTGCTGCGCCGGCACCCCGCGGGCAGCGTCGAGCCAACCTGACTGGCCGTCAGCTCCGCGCGCAGAACGTCAGCACCCGTGCCCAGGCGGTTTCCGCGGCGTCCGCGTCGTACTCCGCGCTGAGCGAGGCATCGGTGAACAGGTGCCCGGTGCCGGGGTAGTCGTACACCTCGCACGGAGCACCGCAGGCGCGCACTTCCTTGGTGAAAGCCTCCAGCAGGTGCGGTTCACGCCACGGGTCGGAGAGCATGCCGTGCAGTTGCACAGCGACCCGACTCGGCCAGTCGTCCTCGTGGAAGGCGATCAGCGGAACCGCGCCGGCGAACAGCACGGTGCCCGCACCGCGCTGCAGGGCGATGTACTCGGCCGGCGCGGTGCCCATCGAAAAACCCAGGGTCAGCAGCCCGTCGGACAGCGACGCGGTGGCTCGCGCGGCGCGGGCGAGCAGTTCGCGGTGGCCGATGACCTCCTCGGCGTGGTGCATCGCGGGTTCGTACTCGTCGAACACCTCGCCCTCGAACAGGTCCGCGACCAGTACCTCGTGTCCGGCCTCGGTCAGCCTCCGGGCCGCGTCCAGCACGCCGGGACGAACGCCCAATACCGAGTGAAAAACCGCAATCTCCGCCACGCGCTCATCCTTCCCGTAGGAAGCCGCCGCCACGCCGCCCGGACACGCAACGTTCCGCCGGTCACACGCAACGTTTTCACCGTACGGGCGAACCGGGCGTTCCTAGCCTTAAGGCATGACGATGCCTCAGCCCGCCGCCCGCGAGACTGCGGTGCCTGTCGCCACGCAGGGTCCAAACCTTTCGGGTGCGACCGTCACCGCGCTGCCCACCGTGCGCACCGCACGCGTGCGGCACTACCTGATGTGCCGGCCCACGTTCTTCGATGTGACCTACGCGATCAACCCGTGGATGGACCCGGACGTCGCGGTGGACCTGGACCTGGCCATGCGCCAGTGGGAGAGCCTGCGCGACACCTACCGCCGCCTGGGCCACATGGTCAGCTTCATCGAGCCCGTCCGCGGTCTGCCGGACATGGTGTTCGCGGCCAACGGCGCGCTGGTGGTGGACGGCAAGGTGCTCGGCGCCCAGTTCCTCAACCCGCAGCGGCGGCTCGAGGGCCCGGCCTACCTGAACTGGTTGTGCGAGGACGAGACGTACGCGGAGTACGCCACCACGGTGGCCGTCAACGAGGGCGAGGGTGACTTCCTCGACCTCGGCGACGTGATCCTGGCCGGCTGTGGTTTCCGCACCGAGCGGGCGGCCCACGCCGAGGCACAGGAGTTCTTCGGCAAGCCGGTGATCTCGCTGACCCTGGTCGACCCGCGGTTCTACCACCTGGACACCGCGATCGCGGTGCTCGGCGACCACGACATCGCCTGGTACCCGCCGGCGTTCTCGCCGGGCAGCTGCGCGGTGCTCACCCGGATGTTCCCGGATGCCATCGTGGCCACCGACGCCGACGCGATGACCTTCGGCCTGAACTCGGTCTCCGACGGCCGCCACGTGGTGGTGCCGAGCGAGTCGGTGGACATGATCGAGGCGCTGGCCGATCGCGGCTACGAGCCGGTGCCGGTGGACCTCTCGGAGTTCCGCAAGTCCGGCGGCGGACCGAAGTGCTGCACATTGGAGCTGCGGACATGACGATCACCGTGGACGCGAGAACGGACCGCTGCGCGCACAACTACCACCCGCTGCCGGTGGTAGTGGCTTCGGCCAGGGGCTGCTGGGTCACCGATGTGACGGGTCGTCAGTACCTGGACTGCCTGGCCGCGTACTCGGCGCTGAACTTCGGCCACGGCCACCCGGCACTGCTCGCCGCGGCCCGCACCCAGCTGGACCGGCTCACCCTGACCAGCCGCGCCTTCGACCACGACCAGCTCTACGAGTTCTGCGCCGAACTGGGGGACCTGGCCGGCAAGCAGATGGTGCTGCCGATGAACACCGGCGCGGAGGCCGTGGAGACCGCGATCAAGGTGGCCCGCAAGTGGGGCTACACGGTCAAGGGCGTACCGGCCGACCAAGCCACGATCATCGTCGCCGCGGACAACTTCCACGGCCGCACCACCACGATCGTGTCCTTCTCCACCGACCCCGGTGCCCGCGACGACTTCGGTCCGTTCACGCCGGGCTTCAAGGTCGTGCCCTATGGCGACGCGGCGGCGCTGGAGGCGGCGATCGACGCCACCACGGTGGCCGTGCTGCTCGAGCCGATCCAGGGCGAGGCCGGCGTCGTGGTGCCGCCCGCGGGCTATCTGCGTGCGGTGCGGGATGCCTGCACCCGCCACAACGTGCTGTTCGTGGCCGATGAGATCCAGTCCGGCCTGGGCCGCACCGGGGCCACCTTCGCCTGCGAGCACGTCGGCGTGGTGCCGGACATGTACCTGCTGGGCAAGGCCCTGGGCGGCGGCATCGTGCCGGTGTCCGCGGTGGTTGCCGACGCCGACGTGCTCGGCGTGCTGCGCCCCGGCCAGCACGGCTCCACCTTCGGCGGCAACCCGCTGGCCTGCGCGGTCGGCCGCGCCGTGGTGCGGCTGCTCAGCACGGGGGAGTTCCAGGACGCCGCGCAGGTCCGCGGTGCGCAACTGCACGCCGGGCTGGCTGCCCTGGCCCCGTTCGGGGTCATCGCCGTGCGCGGCCAGGGCCTGTGGGCGGGCATCGACATCGACCCGGCCGTGGGCACCGGCCGAGAGATCTGCGAGCGGCTGATGGAACTCGGGGTGCTCGCCAAGGACACCCACGGCTCGACCATCCGCCTGGCCCCGCCGCTGGTGATCACCGAGGCCGAGGTCGACTGGGCCGTGGACCGACTGGCGGCCGCCCTGCGCGGCTAAACACCGCAACGTCCGACGAAGTGTGGGCTATAGCCCACACTTCGTCGGACGTAAGCGGAGTGGTGGTGGGTCAGTTCAGCCGGGAGCGGGCGGTCCGGGCGTCCTGGCGGGCCGAGCGCGCCACCAACGGGTGCTCGGCCTCCACCCGCTCTGCGAACGCCTCCAGGGCCACCGCGGCGGCGGCGAACTCCCCGGTGCGGGCCAGCGTTTCGCCGTGCTCGCGACGCAGGCCCTCCGGGCAGCCGGGCAGCAGCAGGGAGAGTTCCAGCGCCCACAGCCGGGTGCGTACCCGCTCGGTGCGCTGCGCCCAGGTGCGGATGTTGGCCAGGATGCGCAACAGGGTGCGCGGGGTGTCCCAGGGACGCAGGTCACGCGCGGTGGCCTCGTGCCCGATGGCCCGGTACAGCGTCGCGGAGGGCACGGGCGTGCCGCCCGCGAACGGGTCCACCAGCGCGAAGGCGGCACCGCTGGGATCCGCGGCCAGTTCCGGGTCACCGATGCCGACCACGAAGTGCCCCGGCAGTCCGATGCCGTAGGCGGGCACCTCGATGCGCCGGGCCACCTCCAGCCACACCACGGAGAGCAGGATCGGCAGTCCGCGGCGGGTGCGCAGTACCTCGTGCAGTAACGAGGACCGCAGGTCGTCGTAGTCCGATGCCGCTCCGGCAAATCCGACGTCGCCACCGAGGGTGGCGCGCAGGTGTCGGCCGATCGCGGCCGGTCCGGCCGAGCCGGGTAGTCCCGCACCCACCACCTCGGCCAGACCGTCCAAGCGGACCAACATGCCCGCCACGTCCAGTTCCGGTTCGACCTCGGTGCCCATCAGCAGACACGCCAGGTCCAACGGCCCGTTGGGGTCGCAGGCCGCAGCCGCGAAGCGCTCGCGGTGCTCACTCACGTCGGCCTACCCTCCCGGAACGGCCGGCGCCACCCGGTAGTGGTAACTGTGATGCAGTGTCAGACCCAGCTCGCGGTACAGCGTGAGGGCCGGTTGGTTGTCCGTGGCCACTTGCAGGAAAACATTGCCGGCGGCCAACTCCCGACCGTACGCGACCAGCGCGCAAACGACATGCCGCGCCAACCCGCGCCGGCGCGCGGCCGGCGCGGTTTCCACCGCGGACAGGCCCACCCAACCGTCGGCCACCGTGGCCCGCCCGATGGCCAGCACCTCGCCGTCGGACTCCACCTGCGCGAAGGCCACCTGCTCCGGCCCGGTCAGCACCGCGAGGCCAACCGGGGGGATGTGCTCACCGCGGGCCCGGTAGCAGCTCAACCATCCGGGCCCCGGCGTGGCCAGCAGCGCGGCGGGCGCCAGGCCCTCGATCGCGACCGGCTCGGGCACCGCGATGGCGGGCCCGGTCAGCACCAGGATCTCCGCGTTCCGCGGCACGGTGAACCCGCGGGCCACCAGCGCCTCGTCCACCTCCGTAGCCGTGCTCGGCACCGAATACACCGCGGGCATGCCGCGCTGCGCGTACCAGGCGTCCACGTAGGCCATGGCCTCCTCCAACGCCATGCCCGGGTCCCCGAGCGGCAGCACCGAGTTGGCCCGCAGCGTCCAGCCCTCCGTGGCCCGCAGCAACCATCCACCGAGCTGTGCGGTCTGCGCCGCCGGCCATCCCGCGGCGGCGGTCCGCTGGAGGGTCGCCACCTCATCGCGCCCACCGGAGGCGCGCAGCGGGGCCGGCGGCACCCGTTTGCCGGCCACCAACGTCCCCTCGGCGAACTCGGTCACGGTGCCGTCCTTGCGGGCCACCGCGAGCGTGCCGCCGCTCCAGCGCACCAGGATGCCCACCGCATCGGTCATCATTCCGTGGGGCAGCCGACGTCGCACCGACACCCGCGCCCCCACGTCCTGTGGCGTGATGGACACCACCAGCGCGAACCGCGTCGGCAACCATCGCCCCCGTTGTCGTGACGGACTGACCTGCCCGTGATACTAAGTCGGCAATCGCAGCGCGAGGAGGAGCACCCGTGACGTACGTGATCGCCCAGCCCTGCGTCGACCTCAAGGACAAGGCCTGTATCGAGGAGTGTCCGGTCGACTGCATTTACGAGGGCGAGCGGATGCTGTACATCCATCCCGACGAGTGCGTGGACTGCGGCGCATGCGAGCCGGTATGCCCGGTCGAGGCCATCTTTTACGAGGATGACGTGCCCGACCAATGGAAGGACTTCTACAAGGCCAACGTGGAGTTCTTCGACGACCTCGGCTCGCCCGGCGGCGCCGCAAAGCTCGGCCTGATCGAGCGCGACCACGCAACGGTGGTGGCATTGCCGCCGCAAGAGCACGAAGAGTGAGCCGGGGCTCCCTCCCTGATTTCCCCTGGGACCGGCTGACCCCGGTCAAGGACGCCGCGCTCGCCGCGGCGGGTGTCGACGGGTTGGTGGACCTGTCCGTCGGCACCCCGGTGGACCCGGCGCCGGCCGTGGTGCAGGCGGCCCTCGCGGCCGCCGCCGACGCTCCCGGTTACCCGTTGACCTCGGGCACCGCCGCGCTGCGCGAGGCCATCGCCGACTTTCTGAGCACCCGTTTCGCCATTGCGGGCCTGAAACCCGCGGCAGTGCTGCCCACCATCGGCTCCAAGGAGCTGGTGGCCTGGCTACCGACCCTGCTCGGTCTCGGCGCGGGCGACGTCCTCGCCCATCCCGCGTTGGCCTATCCCACCTACGACGTGGGCGCTCGGCTGGCCGGGGCGACCCCGGTGCCCGCCGATGACCCCGACGAGTTGGATCGCGCCGCCGCCGTCGGCCCGGTGCGGGTGGTCTGGGTGAACTCGCCCGCCAACCCCACCGGTCGAGTGCTCGACCCGAGTCGCCTGGCTGCGCTGGTCTCGTGGGCCCGGGCCAACGACGCGGTGCTGGTCTCCGACGAGTGTTACGCCGAGTTCGGCTGGGAGGTCGAACCGGTCTCGGTGCTGCACCCCGACGTGTGCGGGGGATCGCATCAGGGGCTGCTGGTCGTGCAGTCCCTGTCCAAACGATCGAACCTGGCCGGGTATCGGGCGGGGTTCCTGGCCGGTGACGGCGGCGTGGTCGCCGAACTGCTCGAGGTGCGCAAGCACACCGGGATGATGGTGCCCGCTCCGGTGCAGGCCGCGATGATTGCCGCGCTCACCGACGCCGATCATGTGCGCGTGCAGCGGGAGCGCTATGC
>Ga0137412_10000796_pt1 | contig 23412 bp, 25 predicted proteins | sample CZODoug2_1_16fun_FD_122160 | JGI IMG/M metagenome (GOLD analysis project Ga0137412, IMG submission 122160) | Vadose zone soil fungal communities from Angelo Coast Range Reserve, California, USA - CZODoug2_1_16fungal (Hybrid Assembly) | ecosystem: Environmental > Terrestrial > Soil > Vadose zone... | reverse complement strand
AACCTGCGACCTACCGCTTAGAAGGCGGCAGCTCTATCCGCTGAGCTACGGGGGCTCAGCGGCAGATTACCGCCACGCGGTGTCAGTTCAGCACCCATAACGAGGGGTATCCGACGGTGCGGCGGTAGCTCGGCGCCGGCGAATTGCTCCGTCGGCGGCGTCTGGGGTTGGTCGCCGGGAGCGTGTATCGGGAGATGGGGTCGGAGGTCGCGCGAGTCGGCGGTGAGGCCGAGCGTGCCTGCTATCGCGAGGAGCAGGAACAGACCGAGAAGCACAACGGCGAACATGGCAGTAAGTCTCCGCTGATAAAGATCCGGCCACGAGTGGCAGGAATGCCATCGTGCATTGAAATCCTGCCATCGGTGGGGCATGCTTGCCCGATGTCGTTGAATTCCGTTGCCGCCGTCATCGTGCCCGGGGTGGCCCCGTTCGAGCTCGGCGTCGCGTGCGAGGGGTTCGGCGTCGATCGCATCGCGGACGGCGTCCCACGTCCCGAGTTCGCCGTGGTATCCGTCGAGGACGCTCCGGTGCCGACCTCGAACGGGTTCTCGATCACCACCCCGCATCGGCTCGACGTGGCCGAGCAGGCCGATCTCGTGATCGTGACTGCCACGTTCGGGCCGACCGTCTGGCCGGCGGAGCTGCTCGGAACGCTACGGCGCACTGTCGCCCGTGGCGCGCGCGTGATGAGCATCTGCAACGGCGCGTTCGCGCTCGGCGAGGCGGGGCTGCTGGACGGACGGGACTGCACGACGCACTGGCGCCACGCGGCCCAGCTCGCCGAAGAGTTCCCCGCGGCGCGCGTCAACCCGAACGTGCTCTATGTCTGCGACGGCCCCGTGCTGACCAGCGCCGGATCGGCCGCCGGGCTCGACCTGTGCCTGCACCTCATCCGGGAGGAGCACGGCGTGGGCGTGGCCAACGTGGTAGCCCGGCGCATGGTGATGCCGCCGTTCCGTGAGGGTGGTCAGGCACAGTTCGTCGGTGCGCCGATCCGGGCGTGTGAGGCCGAGACCCTTGCGCCGCTGCTGGACGAGATCACCTCCGATCTCGCCACCGAGCACACGGTCGAGTCGATGGCCGCTCAGTCGGCGATGAGCCTGCGGACCTTCGCTCGGCGGTTCCGCGACGAGACGGGCACGACGCCGCACGTGTGGCTCACCAACCAACGCGTCCACCATGCTCGGGAGATGCTCGAGCGCGGGGACGATCCGATCGAGACGGTGGCGGCCCGTTCGGGCTTCGGCACCGCCGCGATGTTGCGCCATCACTTCACCCGTCTCGTGGGAACCTCTCCTGCCACATACCGGCGCACGTTCCGCGGCTGACGCTGTTTCCAGGCCGTCGCGCTACCACGGGCCGGCGACATTTTCGGGTAGCGGCATCCACAGCCAGGGCGGCTGTCCACAGATCCCCGTGCGACCCGATGCGCACGCCTGCTCTGCGCTTCAGTGAATCCACGCCCACCGCGGGCGGACCGGACACCGAACCGGATCACTGAACAGGAGCAGGGCACATGAATGACACGTTAATCACCATCGTCGGCAACGTGGTCGACGACCCGAGGTCTCGCACGACGGGTTCTGGGGTTCCGGTGGCGAGCTTTCGCATCGCCTCGACGTCTCGCAAGTTCAATCGTGAGACGGGCTTGTGGGAGGACAACGAGAAGCTGTTCGCAAAAGTCACCTGTTGGCGAGCCATGGCCCAGAACGTTGCCGGCTCGCTGCACAAGGGGCAACCCGTTGTGGTGACGGGCAGATTCTTCGCGCGTGAGTACATCAAGGACGAGGTCACGCGCATGTCTTACGAGCTGGATGCGATCGCGGTCGGCCACGACCTCGCGCGGGGAACCTCGCAGTTCACGAAGGTCAGCCGACCGTATGCGGTGACCACCGTCGAGGTCGACGGGGACGGCATTCCGGTCGATCCGAGCGACGAACCCATCGAGGCGATCGAGACACCGGTGCTGGCTGTAGCCGGCTAAGTGGCTGTCGAGTGCCGAATCGGCCTCGCCGGCCAGCGGTCGCGACGGGGGTTGCGGGCCGGCGAGGTCTTCGGAGCTGGGACACTGGACGATGGTGCGGCGGCGTCGGTCCGCTGGCGATCAGAATGAGTTCACAAATCGAGGACGGATAGTGGCGCAGTTCATCTACACAATGCACAAGGTGCGCAAAGCCCACGGCGACAAGGTGATTCTCGACGACGTCACCTTGGCGTTCTTGCCGGGCGCGAAGATCGGCGTCGTTGGGCCCAACGGCGCCGGCAAGTCCACCGTCCTCAAGATCATGGCCGGGTTGGATCACGCGTCGAACGGGGACGCGCAGCTGGCACCTGATGCGACGGTCGGCCTGCTGCAGCAGGAGCCGCCGCTGGACGAGACGAAGACCGTGCGGGGCAATGTCGACGACGCCGTTGCCGAGCTTCGCGGCTGGCTGACGCGCTTCGACGAGGTGTCGGCCGCCATGGGCGAGCCGGACGCTGACTTCGATTCGCTGCTCGCCGAGCAGGGCGACCTGATGGAGAAGATCGAGCACGCCAACGGCTGGGAGCTCGACAGTCGCATCGAGCAGGCCATGGATGCCCTGCGATGCCCGCCCGGCGACGAGCCGGTCACGCACCTCTCCGGCGGTGAACGTCGTCGAGTGGCGCTGTGCAAACTGCTGCTCGAACAGCCTGACCTGCTGCTGCTGGACGAGCCCACCAACCACCTCGACGCCGAGAGCGTCCAGTGGCTCGAGCAGCACCTCGCGAAGTACCCAGGCACCGTGCTCGCGGTCACGCACGACCGGTACTTCCTCGACAACGTGGCCGAGTGGATCCTCGAGCTCGACCGCGGCCGGGCCTACCCGTACGAGGGCAACTACTCGACCTATCTGGAGAAGAAGGCCGAGCGGCTGGAGGTACAGGGCAAGAAGGACCAGAAGCTGCAGAAGCGGCTGCGTGACGAGCTGGACTGGGTGCGGCAGAACGCCAAGGGCCGGCAGGCCAAGAGCAAGGCCCGGCTGCAGCGCTACGAGGAGATGGCGACCGAGGCGGAGAAGACCCGCAAGCTCGACTTCGAGGAGATCCAGATTCCGCCGGGTCCGCGGCTCGGCAACGTGGTCGTCGATGTGAGCCATCTCGACAAGGGGTTCGACGGTCGGGTACTGATCAAGGACCTGTCGTTCACGCTGCCGCGCGGTGGCATCGTCGGCATCATCGGGCCGAACGGAGTCGGCAAGACGACGCTGTTCAAGACGATCGTGGGCCTCGAGCAGCCGGATTCCGGTGAGGTAAGGGTCGGCGACACCGTCAAGATCAGCTACGTCGACCAGTCGCGTGAGCGCCTCGACCCGACGAAGACCGTGTGGCAGGTGGTCTCCGATGGGCTGGACTACATCCAGGTCGGGCACGTCGAGATGCCCTCGCGGGCGTACGTGTCGGCGTTCGGCTTCAAGGGACCGGATCAGCAGAAGCCGGCCAAGGTGCTGTCCGGCGGCGAGCGCAACCGCCTCAACCTGGCCTTGACGCTCAAAGAGGGCGGCAACCTTCTCCTGCTCGACGAGCCGACCAACGACCTCGACGTCGAGACGTTGGGATCCCTGGAGAACGCGCTACTCGAGTTCCCCGGGTGCGCCGTGGTGATCAGCCACGATCGATGGTTCCTCGACCGCGTCACGACCCACATCCTGGCGTGGGAGGGCAGCGAGGACGACCCGGCGCAGTGGTTCTGGTTCGAGGGCAACTTCGAGGCCTACGAGAAGAACAAGGTCGAACGTCTCGGCGTCGAGGCGGCCCGGCCGCATGCTGTCACCTACCGCAAGCTTGCTCGCGACTAAGTAGACGTGATGGCCCGCTTCGTCGCTCGGTGCGCAATGCGTTGGTCGGACATGGACGCCTACGGCCACGTCAACAACACCGCGTACCTCGCCTACTTGGAGCAGGCCCGGGTGTCGATGTTCTTCGACCGCTACGACGCGTCGTTCGAAGGGGGGACGGTCGTCAAACACCACGAGATCACCTACCTGCGTCCGGTCGTGTATCACCCGGAACCGTTGCGACTCGAGCTGTGGGTCGATCAGATCCGGGCGGCGTCGTTCCGGGTGCTCTACGACGTGTATGACGGAGACACGCTGGCCGCGCAGGCGTCGACGACGCTCGTGACGTTCGACTTCGGGACGGATCGACCCCGGCGTATCACGCCGGACGAGCGGTCCGTCCTCGCCGGGTACGCCGACGGACCAGCGGCGTCCGAGTCGAGATGACGAGCGCTGACGTGACGAGCGTGCTCCGGGATGCCGCGCCACAGTTGGCTGGCCTGGCACCACTGGCCAGGCGGGTCGCCGCGCTCGATCCGAGGGGTGTCTTTCGGGTCAGGCTGGATGCGAGCTCCGCGGCGGGGTACGCGAGGCTCCCGTTCGGCGTGCTTGTGGGTCGGACCGTCCGGGTGACCTGGGCCGGGCCCACGACCGACTGGGCGGTGCGTGCTCGCGAACTGGTGATCTGGCTCGACGGTGGGGTGGCCGAGCCGCCCGAGCAACGCGACCTCGAGTGGCGGGGTGCGCTTCCCCCCGCCGAGGGATGGCGACGGGTCGAGAGGGTTCCGGACGCGGTCGTCCGCAACGTCGTGCGTAAGGGAGCGTCAACGTTCCGCGAGGCGGCCGAGCGTGAAGGTGTGCGCGGCGCGCAGCCGCGGGCTGAGGTGGCTGACGCGCTGCTGGATTCGGTCGTGTTGACCGCGACGCACGGCGGTCTACGGGCGGAGGTCACACTCCGTGCGGTCAGCGCACTGACCCGGATGGGCTTCCTGCCGCCCGGTTCGCACGTAGCCATCGACGTGTGTGGCCGCTGGACCCGGGTGGTTGCCGAGTACGGCTCGGTGTACGCCGAGCGTCCCGGCATGGCCCTCGGCATCGTGTCCTGAGCCCGCGCCGGCCTGACTAGATGCGGATCCAGACGGCGGTATCGGGGGGCAGCAGGCCGTCGCTCAGCGGTCCCGACGCCAGGGCGACATCACCGGACGGCAGGGGAGCGGGCTGATCGCCGGCGTTGACCACGACTACGAAGCCGCTGCCCCGGCGGTAGGCCAGGCAGCTCTCGGGCGCATCGATCCAGGTGAAGTCGTCGGTGCGCAGCTCTGCTGTCTTGCGGCGCAGCATCAGCGTCTGCTGGTAGAGGGCCAGCATCGAATCCGGTTCGGCGGACTCTGCCTCGACCGTGAGCGATGCCCAGCCCTCGGGCATCGGCAGCCAGGTCGAGGTTCCGGTCGTGAACCCGTACGGGGGCGCCACTCCGCTCCAGGGCAGGGGTACCCGCTCGCCGTCACGTCCCCGCTCGGTATGGCCGGTGCGCTCCCAGACCGGGTCCTGGAGCGCGGAGTCGGGCAGGTCGACGTTGGGCAGCCCCAGCTCGTCGCCGTTGTAGACGTACACCGCGCCCGGCAGCGACAGCTGCAGCAGGGCGGCGGCCCGCGCCCGGGCAATGCCGACCGGTCCGCCGCCGTACCGGGTGACGTGCCGCACGACGTCGTGGTTGGACAGCACCCAGGTGCAGGGCGCCCCGACCTCGGCCATCGCCGACATCGAGCTGTCGATGGCGGCGCGCAGCGGTCCGGTGGCCCACTTGGCCGTCAGCAGGGTGAAGTTGAAGGTGAGGTTCAGCTCGTCCGAGCGGGCATACCGGGCCAACCTTCCGTCGTCGGCCACCCACACCTCGCCCACCGCCATTCGCTGGCCAGGGTAGGAGTCGAGCACGCGGCGGAACCCGCGAAGGTACTCGTGGACGTGGTCCTGGTCCCACCGGATGTCGTCAGGCGACGGGGCCGGGGCGTCGCCCCCTCGCGGCGGCAGCGTGGACAGGTCGAGGTCGGGCAAGCCCGCGGGCTTGGCCATACCGTGGGCGACGTCGATCCGGAAGCCGTCCACGCCGCGGTCGAGCCAGAACCGCAGCACGCGCTCGAACTCGGCCGGGATCTCGGGGTTGTCCCAGTTCAGGTCCGGCTGTTCAGGAGCGAACAGGTGTAGATACCACTGGCCGTCCGGCACGCGCTGCCAGGCCGGACCGCCGAACGCCGCGGGCCAGTTGTTCGGCGGCAACTCGCCGTGCTCCCCCCGGCCGTCGCGGAAGATGAACCGGTCACGTTCGGGGCTGCTCGGCGCGGCGGCCAGCGCCTGCTGGAACCACGGGTGCTGGTCGGAGAAGTGGTTCGGGACGATGTCGATCGTGATCCGCACGTGCCGCTCGCGCGCGGCCGCGACCAGGGCGTCGAAGTCGTCCAGCGTGCCGAAGCGAGGGTCGACGTCGCAGGGATCGGCCACGTCATAGCCGCCGTCGGCCATCGGAGAGCGGTAGAACGGCGACAGCCACAAGCCGTCGATGCCGAGCTCGACGAGGTAGTCGAGGCGCTCGCGCAGCCCGATCAGGTCACCGGTGCCGTCGCCGTTCCCGTCGGCGAAGCTTTGCGGATACACCTGGTAGAAGACGGCGGTGCGCCACCACGGCTGCTCTGAGGTCACCCGGCCGATTGTGCCTGGTGGCCGCGATCGCGGCGAAGACCGGGTGGCCGGACCACGGCACCGTCCCACGCGGTGATCAACAGCCTTCAGGGTGGCGAATTCGCACGCTGACGGGCTGTTGATCACCGATGCAGCGCGCTCAGGTGGGCGACCCGATCAGCCCGGGGTGTTGCGCAGGCTCTCGGCCGCTCGGGTGAAGTACTGCCACAGCAGGTCGTCGTACTCGGCGGGCAACGCCACCGTGTCGAGCGCGGCCCGCATGTGCCGCAGCCAGGCGTCCCGAGCCGCGACGCCGACGGCGAAGGGGGCGTGCCGCATCCGGAGCCGGGGATGGCCGCGGGTGTCGGAGTACGTCGTCGGGCCGCCCCAGTACTGGATCAGGAAGAGGCGCAACCGCTCGGCCGCCGGCCCGAGGTCGTCCTCGGGATAGATCGCCCGCAGTACCGGGTCGGCCGCCACCCCGGCGTAGAACGCGTCGACGAGCCGCGTGAACGTGGGCTCGCCGCCGATCGCCTCGTAGACCGTCGGCGGTCGATCGGGATTCGTAACGTCATCCTGCGAGTGCACCCGCCTATTGTCCCAGGCATGAGCGATGGCCCTGACGATTTCGATCTGATCGTGCTCGGACTCGGACCCGGCGGCGAAGAGGTGGCCGAGCGGATGGCCGAGGCCGGCTGGTCCGTGCTCGGCATCGATTCGCGCCTGGTCGGCGGCGAATGCCCGTACTACGGCTGCATCCCGTCCAAGATGATCATTCGCGGCGCTGAGGTGCTGACCGACACCAAGTACGTCAACGACCTGGCCGGTACGGCGCAGGCGACGCCGGAGTACGGCAAGGTGGCGAAGCGGATCCGCGACGAGGCGACCGACGACTGGGACGACCGGGTGGCCGTCGAGCGGTTCGAGAACCTCGGCGGGACGTTCGTGCGCGGCCTGGCCCGGCTGGCCGGCCGCGCGGACGACGGCGCGATCAAGGTCGAGGTGGGCGACACGACCTACACAGCGCGGCACGTCGTCGTCGGAGTAGGTACCGCTCCGGCCATGCCGCCGATCGAAGGACTCGCCGACCTGGAGCGCAGCGTCGACGGCCCGGTGTGGACGAACCGCGAGGTGATGCGGTCGCCGATCGCGCCGGCCAGCCTGGCGGTGCTCGGTGGGGGAGCAATCGGCATCGAGCTCAGCCAGGCGCTGGCCCGGTTCGGCGCGAAGGTGCGCGTCGTCGAGGCGTCCGACCGCATCCTGCGGGTCGAGGAGCCCGAGGCGTCGGCGGCCGTCGCCGAGGTGCTGGCGCGCGAAGGGCTAGAGCTGCATACCAACGTCCGCGCCACGGGAGTGAGCGCCGGCGGCGAGGGCGTGCTCGTGACGCTCGACGACGGCAGCACCGTCACCGGCGAGAAGCTGCTCGTCGCGGTGGGACGGCGGCCGAACACGCTGGACCTCCAGCTCGACACGCTCGGCCTGGAGGGCGACGCTCACACGCTGGACGTCGATGACGGGATGCGCGTGCTGCACGACGGCGAGCCGGTCGACGGCCTCTACTCGGTCGGCGACTCGACCGGGCGCGGCGCGTTCACCCATGTGGCGGTGTGGCAGGCCCGGGTGCTCATCGCCCGGCTGTTGCAACGCGGCGACCTGTACGGCGGCTACCACGGTGTGGCCTGGGTGACGTTCAGCGATCCCGAGGTGGGACGGGTCGGGCTCACCGAACAACAGGCGCGCGACAAGGGCCTCGACGTGCGCACCGGCAGCGCCCAGATCCCGGCGTCGACCCGGGGCTGGATCTATGGCAAGGGCAACGACGGGCTCGTCAAACTCGTCGAGGACACCGATCGCGGCGTCCTGGTCGGCGCGACCGTCGTGAGCCCGCACGGCGGCGAGATCCTCGGGATGCTCACCCTGGCTGTACACGCCGAGGTGCCGGTCTCGACGCTCGCCACGATGCACTACGCCTACCCGACGCTGCATCGCACGGTGCTCGACGCGGTGCGCGACCTCAGCTAGTCACCGACCGGAGCCGAGGTCGCGCGCCACTCAACGAGATGGGCGCGGGCGTCGACCCGGGCGCGTCCAAGCACGCTAGTCGTCGGTCGACTCCTGGGATTGCACTTCCTGGGGCTGCGCCTCCTGGGGTTCGCCGGCGGCGATGTCCAGGCGATCCAGGCCTTCCCGGATGCGCCGGCGCAGCTCGCGGGCGGTGCGCCACTGCTCGAGCGGCCGCACCCGCACGACCAGGCGGATCACGGTCTCCTCGCGGGTCATGGCCTCGACGCCCTGCACCTCCGGTTCGCCCAGGAACACCTCGGCCCACTCGTCCTCGTCGTGCATCTGACGGGCGACTTCGAGCATCGCGGCCGACGCCGTCTCGACATCGGTCGACGCCGCGATGGGCACGTCGAGCACCACCTGCGCGTAGCCCTGGCTCTTGTTGCCGACGCGCACCACCTCGCCGTTGCGGACGTACCAGACCGTGCCGTCCAGGTCCCGCAACCGGGTCGTGCGCAGGCCGACCGCCTCGACCCGGCCGGTCGCCTGCTCGAAGTCGATCACGTCGCCGACGCCGTACTGGTCCTCGAGAATCATGAAGATCCCGGCCAGGAAGTCCTTGACGATGTTCTGCGCGCCGAAGCCGAGGGCCACTCCCACGATGGAGGTCCCGGCGACGAGGGGCACCAGGTTGATGCCGAGTTCGCCCAGGATGAGCAAGATCGCCATCACGAAGATCGTGAACGACACGAAACTCCGGAGTACCGACGCGATCGCCGCCGCCCGCTGCGTGCGCCGTTCCGACAGCAGGCCGGTCGATTCCAGGATCGCGTTGCCGCCACGCCTCTCCCGGAGCGGACGCAGGATGCGGGGCAGCCCGGCGCGCTCGGCCGGGCGGGCCAGGCGGTTGATCATTCGGTACAGGACGAACCGGAGGATCAGCGCCACCACGATGATCGCCAGAATGCGGGCCGGCGTCTCGATCAGCGCCTTGCTGTGCTCATGGAGGTACTTCGGCAAGGCGAGGTGACTGTCCACGGCCGTTCAGCCTGCCAGCCGGCGTGGTCGTCCGGCTCGCCGACCGTCCATGTGCTCGAAATGTCCGGATTTATCAGGACGGCGACGCGCCCGACCACGTGATACTCGCGAAAGTTCGTGCGCGCGGGGCCGTCGTCCGGTTGACTATGTCGAGTCGGGATCTGGGCTCGAGGAGTGTGCCGATGTCAGGTGCGCTAGTGCTCAACGCGACGTACGAGCCATTGTGCGTCGTGCCGCTGCGGCGCGCCGTCGTCCTCGTGCTGGCCGAGAAGGCCGTCGTCGTCGAATCGGGCGACGGGGTGATGCGCTCGGCGCGGACGTCGATCCCGGTGCCGACCGTCGTGCGCCTGTCCCGCTACGTGCGCGTGCCGTACCGGCGCGAGGTGCCGTTGACCCGCCGCGCGGTGCTCGATCGCGACCGGCACGCCTGCGTCTACTGCGGCCTGCGCGCCGACACCATCGACCACGTCCGTCCCCGGTCGCGCGGTGGCGAACACATATGGACGAACGTGGTTGCCGCCTGCGCCAGGTGCAACCACCGCAAGGGCGACCGCCTGCTCGCCGAACTCGGTTGGCACCTGGTCGCAGCACCTACCCGGCCACCGGCAACGGTGGCTGTTGTTCTGGGTTGGGCCAAACGCGATCCGGCCTGGCAGCGCTACCTGTCCCTGGACTGGACGAGCGCCGAGCCCGCGTCAGCCTGACAGCTCCATCGTCCAGGTCTCCCCGACCAGGTCGGCGCCGAAGCTGTGATGCGGCGCCGAGTGCGCCAGCTCGAATCCCACGGCGGCGTAGATGCGCCGGGCGGCGACCAGCGTGCTCTGCGTCCACAGCGTCATCCGCGCGTAGCCGGCGTCCCGCGCGAACTCGACGCAGGCGTCGACCAACCGAGTGCCGACGCCGAGCCCGCGGGCGGACGGCTCCACCAGCAGCAGCCGCAATTTGGCCGTCACGTCGTCGGCGCGCACGCACATGATGGAGCCGACGCGCCGCCCGTCGACCTCGGCGATCCACGCGCGTTCGCGGTCCGGGTCATGTGTTGCGGCGAAGTCGGCGACGATGCCGGCCACGAGGGTCTCGTAGCCGGCGTCCCAGCCGTACTCGGCGGTGTACAGCTCGGCGTTGCGCGCGACGATCCAGCCGAGATCTCCCGGTGCCGGTAGCCGCAGCGTGACCTCGCCGGTCGGCCGGTCGCGGTCGAGCAGCGTCCGCACGGTCTGCAGCGCCTGGCGCAGCTGGCCCCGCTCGTTCGGCGCCAGTGGCGCGAGTAGCCGGGACATGTCCTGGTTGGCGCGGCGGTTGAGGGCGGCGAACGCGGTTCGTCCGGCCTTGGTCAGGGCGGCGATCTGACGCCGCCCGTCGGTCTCGGAGCGCCGCCGGGTGACCAGGCCGTCCCCCTCGAAGCGGGTGAGGATGCGCGTCAGGTAGCCGGCGTCCAGATCGAGCTGGCGGCGCAGCTCGACCACGTCCCGCGACTCGTGCTGCGCCAGCTCGTACAGCACGCGGGCCTCGGTGAGCGTGTACGGCGAGTGCAGGTGTCCTTCGCCGAGGGCACCGATGACGTTCGTGTAGTAGCGGTTGAAGCCACGTACGGCAGCGACGGTGTCGTCCACGTCCAACTCCATATCTTTGACTGAGGCAAAGATATGGGTCGGGTGCCGCGACCGGCAATCAATTTGCCGAGCGGGCCGAGAACAGCGTGTCCCACAGTGGGCCGACGATCAGCCAGATGGCCAGCAGCCCGCCCAGGTGCGTCTCGAAGCCGATCAGCGCCTGGCTGCGATCGGAGTTGTCGATCAGCAACACCGCCAGACCGATCAGCGCGCTCGCGATAGCGACGGCGAGCACGGCCTTGCCGAACTCGCGCCACTCGTGCCGTATCCGCTCCAGGCCCCGCTTGGGCACCTTGACCGGTGGCGGTCCGCCGGCGAAGCGATGCGCGAATCGGGCGTCGGCCCAGCGGACGGCGCTGTGTCCGAACACGACGGTGAAGCTGATGTAGGCGGCCGCGAGCGCGTGCGCCTCGGTCGCCTTCGCGCCCCGGGCCAGGTCAACCGCAGACAGCACCACCTTAGTAGCACGACTGTGTTACTTCCGACCGTAGCACGAGTGTGCTACAAAGCATCAATGCCCCGCGTCGTAGATCACGCCCAGCGCCGCACTGAATTGGCCGAGGCCGTGTGGCGGGTGATCCGCCGCGACGGCGTCGAGCACGCATCCGTCCGTGAGGTCGCCCGAGAGGCGAACCTGTCGATGGGCTCCCTGCGGTACTTCTTCGACAGCCAGGACGGCCTGCTGCGCTTCGCCATGCAGGAGGTCATGAGCCGGGTGCGGGCCCGTATCGAGGCCGGGGCCGCGGCCCGCGAAGCCGCAGCACGTAGAGGCAAGACCGACGAGATCGTCATCGGCCTGCTCGAGCAGGTCATGCCGTTCGACGACGAGCGCCTGGCCGAGGCGCAGATCTGGTTGGCGTTTGCCCCCCGGTCACTCATCGATCCCGAGATGCGCGCGATGCGGCGCGAGGCCGACGAGAGCGTGCGGGAGCTGTGCCGCCAGTGCGTGGTCGCCCTGGCCGGCTTCGGGCTGATGGCGCCCGCGCGCACCGTCGGGCAGGAGACCGAACGGCTCTGGGCGCTCGTCGACGGCCTGACCGTGCATCTGATCACGGAGCTCACGTCTCGTCGGGCCGCGCGCCGAGCCCTACGCGGTCACGTCGCCGACCTCCGTTAACGTCAACCTATGGCGGCATTGCACGATCTGACGGCGCTGGAGGCGGCCGCGGCGGTACGTCGGCGCGAGGTGAGCCCGGTCGAACTCGTCGAGCACGCCCTGGATCGCATCGATCGCCTCGACGAGCAGCTCGGCGCGTTCGTCACCGTGACGCCCGAGGCGGCCCGCGAGCAGGCGAAGGCCGCCGAGCAGGCCGTGCACGACGCGACCGATCCGGCGACCTTGCCGCCGCTGCTCGGCGTCCCGATCGCGATCAAGGACCTCAATCTCACCCAGGGAATCGTCACCAAGCTCGGCTCGAAGGTGTACGAGGAGTTCGTGCCGACCTTCGACGACTACATCGTCGAGTCGTTGCGGGACGCCGGCACGATCAGCCTCGGCAAGACGGCGACCCCGGAGTTCGGCCTGCCCTGCTACACCGAGACCGACATCGGACCGCCGGCGCGCACGCCGTGGGACACCTCGCGGTTGTCGGGCGGCTCGAGCGGGGGAGCGGGCGCGGCGGTGGCCGGCGGCTTCATCCCGTTCGCGCAGGGCAGCGACGGCGGCGGCTCGATCCGCATCCCGGCGAGCATCTGCGGCCTGGTCGGGCTCAAGCCCTCACGGGGACGCGTCTCGTGGGGGCCACTCGGCTTGGATGCCGCGCGGCTGGCCGTGCTCGGACCGCTGGCCCGCACCGTGCGCGACGCGGCAGCGTTCCTGGACGCCGTGGCCGGGCCGCGGCCGGGCGACCCGGATCCGTTGCCGCTGCCCGACGAGCCGTTCCTTCGTGCCTGCGACCGCGACCCCGGCCCGCTGCGGATCGGCCGGTTCATCGAGGCGCCGATCGAGGCCGAGATCGACCCCCAGGTGCGCCATGCCTGGGAGCAGGCGAGCCGGCTGCTGGAAAGCCTCGGCCATGACGTGATCGACATCGACTCGCCCGTGCCGCGCGAGGCGGTGCCCGCGTTCGAGACGGTGTGGTCGGTGTCCGCGACCCTGGTCCCGGTCGACGCGGCGCGCGCGGGTGAGCTGCGTCCCTTGACCCGCTATCTGCGCGAACGGGGCCGGGCGATCAGCGGAGAGCAGTACGCGCAGGCGATCGGCACGCTCGGATTGTTCGCCCGGCAGGCCATCGCGGCGACGGCGCACCTGGACGCGGTGCTCACCCCGACGCTCGCGATGTTGCCGCGTCCGGTCGGCTGGTTCGACCGCGACGGTGATCCGGGCGCCGACTTCGAGCGGCAGAAGCGATTCACGCCGTTCACCGCCGTGGTGAACGCCACCGGTCAGCCGGCCATCTCGCTGCCGCTCCACCAGAGCCGTGAGGGGCTACCGATCGGCGTCATGCTCGTCGGGCGCCCGGCGGCCGAGGCCACGCTGCTCACGCTCGGCGCGCAAGTCGAAGCGGCCGCGCCGTGGCGAGACAGGCATCCGCCGATCTGGGGCGCCTGACTGCGGAGCGTGTGGCCCGGTTCGCTACCGTGTCGACGTGAACATCGGCTCGCGCTGAGCCGCGGTGCGCATCGGAGTGGGCATGAGCGAGGAGATCACGTTGCGCGGAGTCGACAAGTGAGCATCGCGCAGACGGCACTGGTGTTTGCCGGTATCCCGATCTTGGTCATCGGGGTGTTCGCGGTGCTGGTCTTCGGCCCGAGTGAGCTCCACCAGCCCAACCGGTACCGTCCCGGAAAGCCCTGGACGTACCCACCCGTCTGGTACATCCCTCGTCCGGTCACCGACGCCGGCCCGGCCACCGGGCACCACGCCGTCGAGGCGCCGGCCCGCCCGGCGATCAAGGCCGGTGCGCCCGCGCCCACCCCCAACGCGGTCGGGGGTGCCAGCGGTGAGTGGTGACGCGAAGCGCTCCACCGAGCTCGTTGCCGACGGGCCGACCGCCGGGCGTGACGACGGCAGCAGCCCCTTCAACGCGCGGCAGCTGGCTCGGATCGACGAGGCGTTGACGCTGTCCAGCCGCGAGACCGGGCTGACGTTCTCCCTCTACGTGGGCGAGCTCGCCGAACCGACTCGGGCCACCGCCGAGGCGCTGTTCGAGAAGCTCGCGACGGAGGCCGACGGCGCCGTCCTGGTGGCGGTGTCCCCCGGACAGCGGCGACTGCATATCGTGACCGGCGAGGCGTCGGCTCCTCGGTTGCCCAATCGGTCGTGTGCGCTCGCCGCGCTCGGCATGCGCGCCGCCTTCGCGAGCGGCGATCTCACCGGGGGCATCGTCACCGGCTTGCGGATGCTCGCCGACGCCGCCGGGCGCCCCTGAGTCAGCTCGGCGGGCAGATCGGTATACCGAGCAGGCTGAGCGTGCACAGGACGCCGTTGATGACGGTCTGCAGCGGATTCGGTGGCGTGCTGGGCGACGACGGCGGCTTGCTGCTCGGCCCGGACGGCGTCCGGGTCGGTGTCGGCGCGGGCGTAGGTGAGGAGCCCGGGGCGGACGGCTGACCCGGTCCGGCGCTGCCAGGCGGATGCGACCTGGGAGTCGACGGCGGCGGGGCCGCGGATCCGTCCGGGTGGCCGGGCACGGTGCGGGCACCGGAGGCCATGGTCGACCCGGGCCCGGCGGTGCCCGCGGGAGACGGGCGTCGCGTCACGCCGGCCGGCGGCAGCGCGGGGTTCACGGGAAGGCCCGCCCACGGGTTGGCCGGCGGTAGCCCACCCGTGGTCGGGCCGCTGATGGGCAGGTCGTCGACCGGGACGCCCTGCGCGTAGGCGGCGGCCAGGCCGAGGACCTGGGCCAGGTACTGGTCCGAATCGTTGTACGCGAGCACCGCGGTGACCTGCCCGGATCGCGTCTGCAGATCGCCGCCGGACGCGCACAGGTAGCGGGCGGCGGCCAGGGCCGCGTCGTCGACGTTGAACGGGCTGGCGACGCCGTCGCCGTTGCCGTCGATTCCCCAGGACGCCCAGGTGCTGGGGATGAACTGCATCGGTCCGACGGCCCGGTCATACCGGGTGTCGCCGTCCAGGCGTCCGCCGTCGGTGTCGCCGATGTAGGCCGACCGGGTGCCGTCCAGGGCGATGCCGATGATCCGCGGCAGCGACGTCCCGTCCGGATACAGGACGGCGCCGCCGAAGCGGCCGTGGTTCGACTCGACGCGTCCGATCGCGGCGAGCAGCGGCCACTGGATGCCGCAGCTCGGTTCAGCCGACGCCAGCCGGGCGGCGGCGAGGCGGTACGCGTTGAGCGCGATGTTGGGGATGCCGTTGGCGGCCAGGCCCGTGATCACCGGCTTGGTGGCCGGGGCCGGATGCGCGACGTGCACGGGCTTGTGGGGCAGCAGCTTGGCGCCGGGCGGCGCGCCGCGAGACAGCATCTCGGGCGTCAGCGGCAGTTGCGGCAGGGCCGCGGGGGTGGCTGTTCCACCCGGGGGATTCGTCTTGGGTCGGGCGTGGGTCGCGCTGGCCCCGCTGAGCGTTGTCGCGGCCGCCAACGCGGCAATCGCCACGACCGCGCGAACCCCCTGGGGGCCGATCGGGGGTGCCGGCATCCGGAGGTGCAACCGGGAGTGCCGGGGCGCGTACGGCTCGTCGGAGTCGGCTCGGTGCCGCCGCTTCGGAGTGATCGCCATCCGCCGCCTCCACCAGGAGGGGCGAGGCCGGCGCCCGCCCCAACGAATGAGACGGCCGTAGGTTACGCGTTAGTAGCCAAACGCGCAGCTCGAAACAACGATCGGCTGCCCGTACGGTACGCACAACGCGATGAGCGCCCGCGCGTGGGCGGGATTAAACAGCCCCGTCGGTGGCCCGAGCGCGCAGGGCGCGGGCGATGTCGGCCCGTCCCTCGCTCACCAGGCGGCGCAGCGCCGTCGGAAGTTCGGAGCGGCCGAGGAACTCGTCCGCGGCATCGAGCGTCGCCTGGGTGATGGTCGAGGTCCATGTCGGGAACAGCCCGATCACGACGTTCTGCGCGAGCTCACTGCTGCGCCGCCGCCAGACCTCCGGGACGATCTCGAAGTAGCGCGGCACGTACGGCTCGAGCAGCTGGCCCTGAGTCGAGTGGGAGAACCCGACGATGACGGCCTCCTGCACCGCATTCGGCACGCTGTCGTCCTCGGTCGCGAGCCGCCACGCCTCGGCCTTGGCGGCAGCGCTCGGCTGCAGTGCACGAGCCGTGGCGGCGTAACGGTGCCCGGCCGAGGACGGGTCGCGGTCGAGCTCGGCCTGGATCCCGTCGTCGCCCACGATGCCCTGCGCCGACAGCGCCGCGACGATCGCCCAGCGCAGCTCGGCGTCGAGCGAGAGCCCCTCGACGGTGTACCCGCCGTCGAGCAGGCCCCGGATCGCCTGCAGGTGCTCGGGCTGGCGGGCTGACCCGAGCAGGGCGTGCGCCCAGGCGAGCTGATGGTCCGATCCGGGCGCCGCGGCGTGCAACGCGGCGAAGGCCTTCTCGGCCATGGCGTGATAGCCGGTGGGCGCCCAGCCCGGATCCGCGTAGATCTCCAGTGCGCGCAAGGCTTGCCGGTTCAGCGATTGGAGCAGCCCGATGTTCGAGTCTGCCTCGGCGCCGGCGAGGACGAGGGCGACGTAGTCGCGGGTGGCCAGCTCGCCGTCGCGCGTCATGTCCCAGGCGGCCGACCAGCACAGGGCCCGCGGCAACGACTCCGGTAGCCGGGCGATGCCACCGTCGCGCAGCGTCTGCAGGCTGTGCTCGTCCAGGCGCAGCTTGCAGTAGGTGAGGTCGTCGTCGTTGGCCAGCAGCAGAGCCGGCGCGGTCAGGCCGACCAACTCCTTCACGGCGGTGCGCTCACCGGTGACGTCGAGCTCGATGCGGTCCGTGCGCGTGAGCTGCCCGCTCGTCGCGTCGTCGTGGTACACGCCGACGGCCAGCCGGTGCGGGCGAAGCAGGTTCGAGCTGGCCACGTCGTCGGGCGCCGACTGCACGAGCTCGAAGCGCGTGTACCGACCGTCTGCGTCCACGTCGTAGTCGGGACGGATCGTGTTGATGCCCGCGGTCTCGAGCCACAGCTTCGACCACGACCCGAGGTCACGCCCGGACGATCGCTCCAGCGCCACCAGCAGATCGCCCAGCGTCGTGTTGCCGTACGCGTGCTCGGTGAAGTAGTCGCGCAGGCCGGCGAGGAAGTGCTCGATGCCGACGTAGGCGGCGAGCTGCTTGAGCACGCTCGCCCCCTTGGCGTAGGTGATGCCGTCGAAGTTGACCTCGGCGGTCTGCACGTCGGGTGCGTCGGTGGCGATCGGATGGGTGGTCGGCTGCTGGTCCTGCCGGTAGGCCCACGTCTTCTCGATGTTCGCGAACGTCGTCCAGGTGTTGGTGAATCGCGTCGCCTCGGACTGGCACAGCGCCGAGACGTAGGTGGCGAACGACTCGTTGAGCCACAGGTCGTCCCACCACCGCATGGTCACCAGATCGCCGAACCACATGTGGGCCATCTCGTGCAGGATCGTCTCGGCCCGCCGCTCGCGCCGGGCATCGGTGACCTTGCCCCGGAACACGTAGTCCTCGCGGAACGTCACGCAGCCGGCGTTCTCCATCGCGCCGGCGTTGAACTCCGGGACGAAGAGCTGGTCGTACTTGTCGAGGAAGTACCGCACGCCGAAGTTGGCGTGATACCAGTCGAAACCCTGCTTGGTGATGGTGAAGATCTCGTCCGGATCGAAGTGCTCGACGAGGCTCTGGCGGCAGTACAGCCCCAGGTCGATGCCGTCATGGTGGTCGCGCACGACGTGGTACGCCCCGGCCACCAGGGCGCTGACGTAGGGGCTGATCCGCGGCGTCGGAGCGAAGTGCACCGTCTTGGCGCCGTTGTCGTGCTCATCGACGCTGGCCGCCTTGGTGTTCGACGCGACCTCCCACGCCCCGGGCACGGTGGCGTGAAACGTGAAGCTGGCCTTGAGGTCGGGCTGGTCGAAACACGCGTACACGCGTTTCGCGTCGGCCGTCTCGAACTGGCTGTACAGATACGTCTCGCCGTCGAGCGGGTCGACGAAGCGGTGGATGCCCTCGCCCGAATTCGTGTACGCCATGTCCGCCTCGACCACGACGGTGTTGTCGTCGGCGAGGCCGGCCAGCACGATGCCGCGCTCGGGGTCATAGTCGCCGACGTCGACGGCCACGCCGTTGAGGGTCACCGCGGTGATCGCGTCGGCGACGATGTCGAGGAACGTGGACGCCCCCGGCCGGCGGGCCGTCAGGCGCAGCGTGGTGACCGAGCGGAACGTGCGCTCGGTGGGCTTGCCGGCGCCGTCGGTGAAATCCAGGACAACGTCGTAGGAGTCGACGCGCAGCAGGTCGGCCCGGAGACCGGCGTCCTCGCGCGTGAGATTAGGTACGGACACGTGCGCGGCTCACTCCCGGTCGAGATGTGCAGTATTCGTTTCACGGATGGTATGACGAGTGTCGCAGGTCTCGGCGCTGATTGTCGTCACGGCCTAGGCTGGTGGGGTGAAGGCGAATGACGTGGTCCCCGACTTCGAGCTACCAGATCAGGACGGTACGCCGCGAACCTTGGCCGGACTGCTCGCCGAAGGACCGGTCGTCCTCTTCTTCTACCCGATGGCGATGACGTCGGGCTGCACGAAGGAGAGCTGCCATTTCCGCGATCTGGCCGCCGAGTACAAAGAGGTCGGCGCGCAACGGGTGGGCATCAGCACCGATTCGGTCGACAAGCAGAAGCAGTTCTCCGACAAGCACAGTTTCGACTACCCGCTGCTCTCCGACGCCGACGGCACCGTCGCTCGCATCTTCGGCGTCAAGCGCCGGATCGGACCCCTGCCGGTGAAGCGCACGACGTTCGTGATCGGCACCGATCAGCGCGTCATCGACGTGATCTCGAGTGAGATCAACATGGACAAGCACGCCGATCAGGCGCTGTCCGTGCTGCGCGCCCGCGCCAGCTGACGGTGCCGCCCACCGTGTCGGCCTATCCGAGACTGATGCATACCGCGCTCGATACGACAGACGCCCGCGGGCTGGCGGACTTCTACCGTCAGTTGCTCGGGCTGCGGTACCGCCCCGGCGACGAGCCTCCGTCCCACGGCACTCCCGACGATGCCGACTGGCTGGTCCTGGTCGACGACGACGGGAAGCGGCAACTGGCGTTCCAGCAGGTCGCCACCCTGCCTCGCTCGACCTGGCCCGCCCACGACGTGCCGATGCAGCTGCACATCGACTTCGCCGTTCCCACGGTGGAGGACCTGCAACGTCATCGGCGACGGGCCGAGGAGCTCGGCGCGACAATGCTTCTTGATCGCACCGCCGACGACGGAGAGCCGCTGTACGTCCTCGCGGACCCGGCCGGTCACCCGTTCTGCATCCTCGTCGCGGGACAGTAGGTGGCGCCGTCCAGCGCTCGCCGGCGGAGTCGCTCGTAGTGACGTTGACCGCGTACGGTCGCGAGAGCTGGTCGAGCGTTCAACTAACGAGTTAGGCTCGGGTGGTGAGCGATTCGCCGGTGACCCCCGCCTCTGACCGAGCTGTCGTCGATTTCTGGTTCGACCCCGCCTGTCCGTTCGCCTGGGTGACCTCGCGATGGATCCTCGAGGTCGAGCGACAGCGTCCCGTCGACCTGAACTTCCACGTGATGTCGCTATCGGTGCTCAACGAGGGCCGTGACCTACCCGACGAGTACCGCAAGCTGATGGACCGGGCCTGGGGTCCGGTACGCGTGGCGATCGCGGCGGAGCAGGCCGAGGGCAGCGAGGTGCTGCGGCCGCTCTACACAGCGCTGGGTACGCGTCGCCACAACGAGGGTCGCGAGCTCGATCGCTCGACGATCGTCGAGGCGCTCGCCGATGCTGGCCTGCCCGAGTCGCTGGCCGATGCCGCGGATTCGACGGACTACGACGAGGCGCTGCGCAAGTCGCACCATCAGGGCATGGACCCGGTCGGCTACGACGTCGGCACACCGGTCATCCACGTCGACGGGGTTGCCTTCTTCGGGCCGGTACTCACTCGCATTCCCCGGGGCGAGGACGCGGTGCGGGTATGGGACGGCACCCGACTGCTCGCCGGCTATCCCCACTTCTTCGAGCTCAAGCGCACCCGCACCGAGCGCCCCCGCTTCGACTGACTCATCCGCCGGAGGCTGGTTCGCGCGAGCGCTCATCGCAGTTGGGCGGCGCAGCGTTCGCGGGCGATCGCGGCGTAGTCGTCGGGCAGGCCGACGTCCGTCCAGGCGTTGGTGCGTCCGGCTTCGGCGACGCGGGCCAGCAGGTCGCGTTGCTCGCGGACGAAGTCCCAGTCGACGACGTCGCCGTGCCCCGGTACCACCGGACCGTCTGGAGCGACGCCGATCAGCGTGTCGAGCGTGACCGGCCAATCGAGCGGATAGGAGTCCTCGAAGGCGGGCGGCGCACCCTCCTCGACCAGATCGCCGGCGAATGTCGTCGCGGCGTCGGGCACCGTGACCACGATGTCGTTGTCGGTGTGGCCGCGCCCGCGAAACGCCAGCTCGATCGCGCGTCCGCCCAGGTCGACCCATTCCGTCGTGCCGAACGTATGGGTGGGTGGGGCGACGGGTGTCGTTCTCAGGTCGTCCGGTCCGCCCGTCGCCGTGTCACGCTGCTCGGTGCCGCTCGTCGCGATGACCTCGGCGCAGCGTCGTGACGACCAGATCGGCGCGCCGGCGAAGGCCACGTTGCCGAGGAAGTGGTCGAAGTGCGCGTGCGTGTTAACCACGACCCACGGCAGCGCCGTGACCGCGCGGACGGCGGTGGCGAGCTCGGTGCCTTCGCCGCGCGACGCCCGGGTGTCGATCACCGCGCAGCGCTCGTCGCCGACGATGAGTCCGACGTTCAGGTCGTAGGAGGCGTGCCGGCGCACGAGCACCCGATCACCGATCTCGCGCCACGTCACCACCAGGTCAGTGTGCGGGATCGGCCGGCTGCGATGATGCCGGCATGCGCGTCTACCTGGGCAGCGACCACGCCGGCTTCGAGCTCAAGGCGGCCCTGATCGAGCACCTGACGAGCCAGGGTCACGAGCCGGTCGACTGCGGAGCGTTGACCTTCGATGCGGACGACGACTACCCGCCGCCCTGCATCGCGGCGGCCACCCGCACGGTGGCCGACCCGGGCAGCCTCGGCGTCGTGATCGGCGGATCGGGCAACGGCGAGCAGATCGCCGCCAACAAGGTCACCGGCGTCCGCGCCGCCCTGGCCTGGAACGACGAGACGGCGCGGCTGGCCCGCGAGCACAACGACGCCAACGTGGTCAGCATCGGCGCGCGCAACCATCCGATGGAAGACGCGCGGCGCTTCGTCGACATCTTCGTGGCCACGCCGTTCTCGCACGATCCGCGCCACGTCCGGCGCATCGGGTTGCTGACCGAGTACGAGCAGACCGGCCACGTGTAGTTCAGGTTTTGGGCGGTTTCCAATGCCGGCGCACGATCACGACCTGTTCCGCGGCCTCGGCCAGGTCGGCCTCGGTCGGCCGGTTGGCGTCGCGGGCGCGCATGGCCCGGGTCGGGCCGAGCTGGGACGGGCCGCCGCCCACCAGATCCCGTAGCCCGCGCTCGCTCGGGTCGCCGCGCCGGCGCTTGGCCGCGACCGCGGGTTGACCAGCCGCGACCGCGGGTTGACCGGCCGGGGCCTTGGGCTCGGCCGGTCGGACGACCTCGTCGGGCCGGTCCGCGGCGCCGTCGTCGGGCGTCAAGGTGGTCGCGGTCGTCTCGTCGGTGCGTGAGATACCCGCACCGGCGCGCCACTCGGCGCGGCGACGTCTGCGCCGCGGGGGGACCGGTTCGTCCGTCATGCCGGCCATTCTGCCGCAGCGCCGACCCGGCCGGCTCCGATCGGGCGGCGATTTGGTGCGGGTAGTTGCGATCTTGCCGCGAGCGCGAGACCGTGCCTGTGCCATGGGAAGGAGCCGGATGCGACAGGTATCGCCCTCGCGGATGCTGCGTGCTGCGCGGCACCGGGTTCGGCGCATGCGTGACCTGAGCCTGTTCCTCGTGGTCGTCGCCTTCACGATCGGTGGCACGCTGTGGTCGTTCCTCGACTACAGCCACAACGTGCGCATCGCCGCCGTGGCGATCATGGCGATGGTCTTCGGGTCGCTGATCCTGCGTCCGCTGTACATGGTCGCGATCGTGGTGCTCCTCGTGGGTTGCGTCCTGGCGGTGGTGGTCCCGCACGAGCAGGTGACGAGCCAGCTGACCGCCAGCGGCGTGGTGATGCTGACCTCGGTCGCCGCTGTCTCGATCCTGCAGACGAGCCGGCGCGACGCGTTGGGGTTGCGGCGAATCAGCGCGGAGTCGGTGCTCGAGCGAATGCGGCATCGGCTGCGCGTTCAGGGAGCGGTTCCGGCGCTGCCGCTGGGGTGGCACGTGAAGATCGCTCAGAAGTCGGCCAACCGGGCCGCGTTCGCGGGCGACTTCGTGGCTACCCGGCTGCACGACGTCGACGGAGTGCCGTACCTGGAACTGGTGCTGGTCGACGTCTCGGGCAGCGGCATCGAGGCCGGCTCACGGGCCTTGCTGTTCTCCGGCGCCGTCGGCGGGTTGCTCGGCGCCGTCGCTCCGGACGACTTTCTCGATCAGGCCAACAGCTACCTGCGTCGCCAGAACTGGGGGGCTGACTTCGCCTCGGCCGGCCATCTGCGGCTCAACCTCGTGTCGTCGTCCTACGAGATCCGCAACGCCGGCCATCCGCCGCCCCTGCGGTGGTCCGAGGCCGATCGGCACGCGGTACGAACCCTCAGCAGCGGCACGGTTCTCGGCGTCGTCGACGACCTCGCGCTGCGCGTGGACGCCGGCACGCTCGAGCGCGGCGATGCCCTCGTCCTCTACACCGACGGCGTGATCGAGGATCGGCCCACGGACCTCGACGCGAGCATCGGCCGCCTCGAACACGCGATCGGCGAGACGCTGGCGGCGCACCCACGCGGAGACCTGGCCGAACGCCTCACCGACGAATCGCGGCGCGTGACCGACGACGATCGCACCGTCGTCGTCGTGTGGAACGACGGAGCCCACCGCGACGGCGCGTCGCCGGCCAGCCCAGCGGCCGAGGTGCTCTCGGTTCCCTCGCGGGTGCTGCGACTGGGGCGTCGGCGCAGCTCCGGCGCGAGCCGCTAACTGCACAGCAAGTTCCTGGGTGTGGCTAGGTACCGTGATGGTGATGGACGAGAACCGAGCCCGGAACGTGGTCGATGCCCTGCGCGAGCGTGGCATCAACGCCCGCACGGCGAAAGAAGGCGTGTACCAGTTCG
>Ga0137412_10000795_pt1 | contig 23453 bp, 20 predicted proteins | sample CZODoug2_1_16fun_FD_122160 | JGI IMG/M metagenome (GOLD analysis project Ga0137412, IMG submission 122160) | Vadose zone soil fungal communities from Angelo Coast Range Reserve, California, USA - CZODoug2_1_16fungal (Hybrid Assembly) | ecosystem: Environmental > Terrestrial > Soil > Vadose zone... | reverse complement strand
GACCCGAACGTGCGCAAGATGGCGATGTCGCGGCGTTTGTCCTTCACCACCATGACCATGGTCGACACGATGTTGAAAGCGGCGACGGCCACCATCAGCGACAGAATGAAGAACAGTATGCGTTTGGTGATCGAGATCGAGCGGAAGAAATTCGCGTGTTCGTTGGTCCAATCCTGCACCTCGAAGTCGCCGCCCATCGAAATGGCGGCGGCGCGCGAGATTCGCGGCGCGGCATACATGTCGGACAGGCTCAAGCGAATGCCCGTTACATCGTCGCCCATGCGCAGGAGCTTGGCGGCGTCCGGCATGGCGACGATGGCGATCCGCCGATCATATTCATACATGCCGATGGACAGGATGCCGGTCACCTCGAAGGCGCGCATCCTGGGCATGACTCCGAGCGGAGTGACGTCGCCCAAGGCCACCAACAGCACTACGCGGTCGCCGACTTTGGCGCGCAATTCCTCCGCCAGCGCGGATCCCAGTATCACGCGATACTTGCCCTCGGTCAGATCGCTCATTCGGCCGCTCGTCAAGTGCGGTCCCAAATCGACGACTCGCGACTCCGCGCGGGGCAGGATACCCCTGACCAGCACGCCGGAAGACTTGTCGCCGTGGATCAGCATGCCTTGTTCTTCGATGTACGGCGCCGCGCCCACGATGCCCGGGAATCGCTCGAGTTTCTCGATATCCGGCCGCCAGTTCGCAATTCGTCCTTCCAGGCCCGAAATCGTCGCGTGCGCCGTCAGGCTCAAGATTCGCGTCCGCAGCACTTCCTCGAAGCCATTCATGACCGAGAGCACCACGATCAACACCGCGACCCCGAGCGCGAGGCCCAGTATCGCGATGCCGGCGATCAACGACACGGAGCCGCGCTTGGGCGATGCGCGCAGGTACCGCAATCCGACGAATCCCTCGTACCAGTAGCGCATCATTCGTACCGCAGCGCCTCGGCGGGTTGAGTTCGTGCGGCCTGCAAAGCCGGATACACGGTCGCGATCAGGGTCAGAATCAACGCGGCCGTCCCGATTCTCACCACGTCGCCCGGATGCACTTCGCTCGGAAGACCCGATATGTAGTACACGTCCGGGTCCATGAAATGAAACCCGAAGGTCTGCTCGAGGAAGGGCACGACGACGTCCACGTTGCAGGCCAGGGCAAGGCCGAGCGCCACGCCGGCGGCGGCACCGATCCAGCCGATGAGCACGCCCTGCGTGATGAACACCGCAATGACGCCGCGGGGACTCAGGCCCAGCGTGCGCAGGATCGCGATATCCGTCCGCTTGTCGTTCACCACCATGATCAGCGTGGCCACGATGTTGAACACGGCGACGGCGACGATGAGCATCAGCATCAATCCCATCATGGTCTTTTCGATGCGAATGGCGCGAAAATACGCCCCGTTCTCCTCCGTCCAGTCGCGCACCTGCAAGCCTGGGCTCAGCCGCGCGGCGGCGCGGCGCGCGAGCTCCGGCGCTTTCAGCACATCGTAGAATTTGAGCCGTATGCCGCTCGGGCCGTCGATGCCCCGGAAAGCTTCCGCATCCTTGAGATTGACCAGCGCCAATACGCTGTCGTGTTCCTGCAGTCCAACCTCGAAAATCCCTGCCACATGGAAATCGCGCAGACGCGGCACGATGGCATCGCTCGCGCCGGCGGCGGACGGCGCGTTGCCGGGAATCATGACCGTCACGTCATCGCCCACGCCGACTTGCAGCTGGTAGGCCAGCATGCGCCCAAGGATGATTCGATTCGAATCGGGCGTAAGGTCGCCCAACCTGCCCTCGCGCATCGACTCGGCGATGGCGGACACCTGGGTCTCGAGTTCGGGATCGATGCCGCGGACGATGGCGCCGCTCATCGCCGGCTGGCGGCTCAGCATCGCGTCGGTATCGAGGAACGGCGCCGCTCCAATCAGACCCGGCGACCCCTGCAATTGCCGAATGCGGGCTTGCCAGTCGCTGATCGGCGCGCCCGCCGCATTCAAGGTCGCGTGCGCGGTCAGGCTCAGCAGGCGGGTCCGCAGCTCGGATTCCAGGCCGTTCATGACCGACAACACCGTGATCAGGGCGGCCACGCCCAGCGCGACCCCGGCCAGGGACACCCAGGTGATGAAAGACACGAAAAAGCTGTGCTCGCGGGCCAGTGAATAGCGCAGACCCACGAAAACGGGAACGGGCTGAAACATGCGCGGCGATTAAACCACAAACGGCAATACAATCAGAGTGTTAATTGGGTCAACTATTGCACCCTCCTTGGGGTGTTATAGTTTGGGGGGACCAAGGCTTGTTCAAGGAATAGGGGTTAAAAAATGAGGTACGCCATGCGGTATCGAAACCTACTGCTTGCAGCAGTGCTCGCCAGCGGCTTCGCGGGGGCCGAAACCATCGCGGTCGACGACGGTATTGCCGTCAAGGAATCCGACGTGGCCACGCCGGCTCGTGGCATGACCATGGACCAGGTCGCGACCAAGTTCGGAGCGCCGGCGAACAAAGTGCCGGCCGTCGGCAAGCCGCCGATTTCGCGTTGGGAATATCCCGGCTTCGTGGTGTATTTCGAAGCCAACCACGTGATTCACAGCGTGGTCGCGAACTCTTAAACCAAAATCGAGTAAGATCGTAAGCTCTTAAAGCCGAGCCCACCGCGACCCGTTCGCGGCGGGCATTTATTTTTTTCAAGTTTGACGCATTGATGTCCCTACTCGCACCCAATCTGCCCGACACCCAGGCGCCCGTCGTCAAATGGGGCAAGCTCTACGGCGCTGCGGCGGCGCTCGCCATCGCCGAGGCCGCGGCGCGCGCGAAAGCACCGCTCATCGTCATCGCGCAGAGCACGCGCGAGGCGGAAGCCTTGAGCGATGAAATTCGATTCTTTGCCGGCGGCGCCATGAGCGTCAGAGTGTTCCCCGATTTGGAGACGCTGCCCTACGACGCCTTCTCTGCGCATCCCGACATCACCTCCGGCCGGCTCGCCACCTTGGCGGAGCTGCCGCGCGCCCGCAAGGGTGTCTGGCTGGTCGCCATCGACACGTTGCTGCAGCGCCTGGCGCCCCGCAGCTACGTCGAGGCCTACTCCCTCAAAGTCCAGGTCGGCGGAAGCCTCGACCTGGAAGCGCTGCGCGCTCAACTGGCCTTGGCCGGATATGCCGCCGTCACGCAGGTCGTCGCGCACGGCGAGATCGCGGTACGGGGTTCGCTGATCGACGTCTTTCCCATGGGTTCGGACACTCCGTTTCGAATCGACATGTTGGATCGGGATGTCGACAGCATCCGGCGCTTCGATCCGGACACCCAGCGCTCCTTGGACAAGCTGGACCGCATCGAGCTGCTGCCCGCGCGCGAGACGCCGCTCAATCCCGACGCGGTCCGGGAGTTTCGCCGCCGCTACCGCCTGCGCTTCACGGGCGATCTCTCAGAGCAAGCCATTTACCGCGACGTGAGTTCCGGAATCGCGCCCGGAGGCATCGAATACTTCTTGCCCTTGTTCTTCGATCGCACCTCGCACTTGTTCGAGTATTTGCCGCCGGACAGCGTGCTCGTCGACGTGAACGACGCCGTCTCCCGGCTGGACGGTCTGTGGAACGGCATCGTCGAACGCCACGAACAATTGCGCCACGACCGGCACCGGCCGGTCTTGGACCCCGCAGAGGTGTATTTGACGCCCGCGGAATTCCTGGCGTCGTACGCGAGCTGGCAGCAGATTCAACTGCACACCTTCGAATGGCCCCCAGAGACGGCCGGGCCCTTCCAAAATTTCGCCAGCGTCGCGCCGGCCGCGGTTCGCATCGACCCCCGCGCCGAACGGCCGGCGGCGGAATTGGTAGCGCACATTCAGGCGAGCCCGGCGCGCATCTTGCTTGCCGCCGAGTCCGCCGGACGCCGTGAATTGCTGCTCGATCTGCTTCGCAGCCAGGATATTCAGGCGAAGATTTTCGACAATTTCGCGAGTTTTCTCGCCGGTTCCTTGAGCCTCGGAATTACCGTCTCGGCGGCCGTGTCGGGCTTGAGGCTGGATGAGCCGGCGCTGGAAATACTCACCGAAGCGCAATTGTTCGGGGATCGCGCGCGGCAGGAACGCAGGCGCCGGCGTGCCGAGCGTGATCCGGCGAAAATACTCAAAGAGCTGTCTGACCTCCGCATCGGCTCGCCCGTGGTGCACGAATCCTACGGGGTCGGACGCTATGCCGGACTCAAGACCATGGACGTCGCCGGCTACACCGGCGAATTTCTGGTGCTCGAATATGCCGACGGCGACAAGCTGTATGTTCCGGTGCAGGCGCTGCATCTCGTGTCCCGCTACACCGGAGCGCCGGCCGAAACCGCACCGCTTCACAAACTCGGCGGCGAGCAGTGGCAGAAGGCGCGCCGCAAGGCGGCACAGCGCATACGCGATGTGGCCGCTGAGCTCCTGGATTTGTACTCGCGCCGCGCCGCTCGGCAGGGCGCGCAAATGCAGGCGGGCGAAGCCGAGTACCGCGCGTTTGAAGCCGGCTTCCCCTTCGAAGAGACCGCCGATCAAGCCGCCGCGATCGATCAGGTGCTGAGCGATCTCAAATCCGACAAGCCCATGGATCGGGTCATCTGCGGCGATGTCGGCTTCGGCAAGACCGAGGTTGCGCTGCGCGCCGCCTTCGTCGCCGTTCAAGCCGGCAAACAGGTTGCGGTGCTGGTGCCCACCACCCTTCTCGCCCAGCAGCACTACACGACCTTCGTCGACCGCTTCGCCGACTGGCCGGTCCGCATCGAGAGCCTGTCGCGCTTTCGCAGCAACAAGGAAGCGGAGGGGATCCTCGCCGGCGTCGCCTCGGGCAAGGTCGACATCGTGATCGCCACGCAGCGATTGCTGCAGGGTAAGGCGCGTTTCAAGGATTTGGGGTTGGTGGTGATCGACGAGGAACATCGTTTCGGCGTGCGCGACAAGGAGAGACTGAAAGCGTTGCGGACCGAGGTCGACGTTCTCACGCTGACCGCGACGCCGATTCCGCGGACCCTGAACATGGCCATGGGCGGCCTGCGCGATTTGTCGTTGATCACGACTCCGCCCGCTGAACGTCTGGCGGTGAAGACTTTCGTCCTGGAATGGAATGAAACCGTGGTACGCGAGGCGAGCTTGCGCGAGATTCGGCGCGGCGGGCAAATATACTTCGTCCACAACACCATCGAGACCATCGAGAAGACGGCGCAGGCTATCCGCAAGCTCGTGCCCGAGGCGACGGTCGCGGTGGGGCACGGTCAGATGCGCGAACGCGACTTGGAGCAGCTCATGCTCGATTTCTATCATCGCCGCTTCAACGTTCTCGTCTGCACCACCATCATCGAGAGCGGCATCGACGTGCCGACGGCGAACACCATCGTCATCGACCGCGCGGATCGCTTCGGTTTGGCGCAAATCCATCAATTGCGCGGCCGCGTCGGGCGATCGCACCATCGCGCTTACGCCTACCTGATTACGCCGCCGCGCAAGGCCATGACAGCCGATGCGGTCAAGCGCCTGGAGGCGCTGGAATCGCTCGAGGAGCTCGGCGCCGGATTCACGCTGGCCACCCACGACCTCGAAATTCGCGGCGCGGGCGAACTCCTGGGCGACGAACAAAGCGGTCAGATTCAGGAGATCGGATACAACCTGTACATGGAGTTGCTGGAGCGCGCCGTCGCCGCGTTGAAATCCGGAAAGCAGCCGGACCTGGAACGGCCGCTCGACGCCGGGCCCGAGGTCGAGCTGCATGTGCCGGCGCTGATCCCGGAGGACTATGTGCCCGACGTGCATCTGCGGCTGGTGCTCTACAAGCGCATCGCCAGCATGCCGTCGCGCGAGGAGCTCGACGAAATGAAGGCCGAGATGATCGACCGATTCGGGCCGATGCCGGAGTATGCGCAATCGCTATTTCGCGCCACCCGGCTCAAGTTGCGCGCCGCGGAACTGGGAATACGCAAGATCGACGCCGGCGCGACCAGCGGCTATTTCATTTTCGAGGAAGTGAACAAGGTCGACCCGAAGCGCGTGCTCAAATTGATTCAAGGCAGGCCGAAGGAATATCGCCTCGACGGTCCGCTGAAATTGCGCTTCACTCACGACGCGCGCACCGAAGAGAAGCTATTCGTCCGCGTCGAACAGTTGGTCGAGCAACTCGCCTAGCGCTGCTGCCGCGCGTCTCTGCCGTGCGTCTCTGCCGTGCGTCTCTGCCGCGCGTCTCTGCCGCGCGTCTCTGCCGCGCGTCTCTGCCGCGCGCCGCGCGGCCGCCTGGCCGCAACGGCGCCCGCGGGACCGCTATTGAACGTCGCCGAGAAAATCTCCCTTGCCGACGTCGACGCCGCTCTTGCGCAGCAACGCGTAAACCATGCTCACATGGAAGTAGAAATTCGGCATCACGAAGTCGTTCAAATACGCGAGGCCGGTGAATTTCCAGCTTCCGTTCGGAAACTTGAGTTCGACGGCACGGGTTTCGGCGTCTTTGAGCTGGGCGGCGCTCACCGACTTCAGGAAATCCAAAGTCTTGGCAATTCGCGCCTTCAGTTCGGCAAACGTCACCTCGTTGTCCTCGTGCTTCGGCACCTCGATCCCCGCCAACCGTCCCGCCGCCCCCTTGGCGGTATCGCAGGCGATTTGCACCTGACGCGTGAGCGGATACATGTCGGGAAACAATCTCGCCTGCGCGAGAACGGCGCAATCGAATTTCTTCGCCGCGGCGTGCGCCGCCGCCTTGTCGAGAATGGCCGACAAATTCGTCAACCCGCGCGTCAATACCGGAATCGAAAAATCGTACATGGAAATCGACATCGACATCTCCTTCGTGAGCCTGGTCAGCCGGGCGACACTTTACATCAAAAAGGCTAGAATCGAGATCGCCATGCTCCCCTTCTCCGCGGCCAGTGAACGCAACAAGGACCCCATCCTCGAGGTGCTGCGCGTGCGCTTTGCCGGCCGCGCCCAGGTGTTGGAAATCGGCAGCGGCACCGGTCAACACGCCGTGCATTTCGCTCGCGAGCTGAGCTATTTGATCTGGCACCCCACGGAGCAATTGGCGTACCTCACGGACCTGGCCGAGCGCGTGAAGCTCGAAGGGCCGCAGAATCTGCGCGCGCCCACGCTGCTCGACGTCCGTCAGGCCGTTTGGCCGGTTCGCAGCGTCGATGCCATGTTCACCGCCAACACCCTGCACATCATGTCGTGGCCCGAGGTCGCGGCGCTGTTTCGCGGCATCGGCGACGTGCTCGCGCCGGGCGGCGTGCTCTGCGTCTACGGGCCGTTTCGCTACGCCGGCCGGTATACATCGGACAGCAATCAGGAATTCGATCGGATGCTTCAGGAACGCGATCCCCAATCGGGTCTGCGCGACATTCAGGCGCTCAATTCGCTCGCCGAGCAATACGGATTGCGGCTGGACGCGGATCATGACCTGCCCGCGAACAATCGCTTGCTGGTTTTCAACAAAGAACCTGGGTAAGCGCTTAAGATTACCGCCATGGACTTCCCCTATCGCAGCGCGCTGATCGTCGGAACCGGTCCCGGAATCAGCGCCTCGCTGGCACGCCGCCTCGCCGGATTCGGCGTGAAAATCGCACTGGCGGCGCGAAACGTCCAAAAGCTCGACGCATTGATCCAAGACACCGGCGCGCAGGCATTCGCCGCCGACGCCGCCAGTCCTGAGTCCGTCGCGAGTCTCTTCGATCAGGTGCGGGATCGTATCGGCGACCCCGAGATCGTCGTTTACAACGCGGGAGCCCGTATTCAGGGCCCGCTGGCCGAACTCGATCCGGAGGCGGTGCAAAAGGCCATTGCGATCACGGCGTTCGGCGGATTTCTCGTGACTCAACAAGCGGCAAAGCGCATGGTGCCGCTCGGCCGCGGCGCCATTCTGTTGACCGGCGCCACCGCGAGCATCAAGGGCTTTGCGCATTCGGCGTCCTTCGCCATGGGCAAATTCGCGTTGCGCGGCCTGGCGCAGAGCGCGGCGCGCGAGCTCGCGCCCCGAGGCATCCATGTCGCGCACTTCATCATCGACGGCGGGGTGCGCGCGGCGCATCGCGCGGATCCCACGGACAAACCCGATAGCACACTCGATCCCGACGCGATTGCCCAGAGCTACGTGGACGTGTTGCGCCAGCCTCGCAGCGCCTGGTCGCATGAGATTGAGCTACGTCCCTGGGTTGAACGCTTCTAGTGAGCACGATAGTCCTCGATGCGTCGCAATCGCGGGCCTCCTCCCTCGCCGAGCGCTGGTATGTCGTGATCGTGATGTGCCTGATCTACGCGGTCAGCATTGCCGACCGCTACGTGGTGTCCACGGTGCTGGAGCCCATCCGCCTGGATCTGCGATTGAGCGACGCCGGCGTGGGATTCCTCACCGGCGTGCCTCTGGGATTGTTCTACGTCTCCTTCGGCATACCGATGTCGTGGCTGGCGGACCGCAAGAACCGGCGCAATATTCTGGCCGCCTCCTTGATCCTCTGGTCGGGATTCACCGCATTGTGCGGGCTGTCGAGGAACTACTGGCAATTCCTGGCGGCCCGTGTCGCGGTGGGCATCGGCGAAACCGGCGGAACGCCTCCCGCCAATTCCATCATCGCGGATCATTTTCCGGCGGATCGGCGCCCCATGGCGCTCGGCGTGTTCGCGCTCGGCGCCCCGATCGGCGCCTGGTTGGGCGCCGACATGGCGGGTGCGGTGGCGCACGCCTTCGGCTGGCGCGCGGCATTTCTCGCCCTGGGAATTCCGGGGGTGATCATGGGGGCGATCGTCTATCTGACCATTCGAGAACCGGCGCGCGGACGTTTGGACGCCGTAGCCGACTCCGGCGCGCCGCCGCTGTTGGAGTCCCTGCGATTCCTGTGGCGCCAAAAGGCTGCATTTCACGTGGTCATGGGTTCGGGTGTGTGCGCGCTCTGGGGTTGGGGTCTCATTTGGTTCACGCCCACCTTTCTCATGCGCACCTACGGCCTCAATGTCGGCGAGGCGGGCGCGGTCACCGGTCACATTCACTTGGTCGGCGGCATCATCGCGACGGCGGCCACCGCCTGGATCTTATCGCGCCCCTCCATGGCCGATCCGCGGCGCGTCGTCTGGCTGCTGGCGGCGGGCGTCGGACTGACCACGATTCCGTCGTTCATCGCCTACTGGACCCACTCCCTGTGGATCGCGAAATCGATGTTCTGGATCTTCATTCCAGCCATCTACTTTTATATCGGCCCCTGCATGGGTTTGATGCAAAACCTCGCACCTCCGCGCATGCGCGCCATGTTCACCGCCTGGTCCTTGGTCGTCGGCAATGTATTCAACCTGATCATCGCGCCGCAGGGCATCGGACTGTTGAGCGACTGGTTCGCGGGCGGTCACGGCGCGGACGCGGCATCGCTGCGCCTCGCGCTGCTGGTGCTCGCACCCAGCGGATTCTGGGCGGCCTATCATTTTTGCATGGCCAGCCGAACCGTCGTCGCGGATCAGAAACGCGCCATCGGCTACGTCTAGCGCGCCAACCACCCGCCGTCGACCACGAGGTTCGAACCCGTCATGTAGGTGGCCCGGTCGCTGGCGAGAAACACCGCGGCATTGGCGATGTCCTGAGGTGCTCCGAGGCGCGGCCACGGCGTGCGCCGGCGAGCGTTTTCGAGCAGCGCCGGATCCATCGGCAAGCCCGGATGACCGGTCACGATCTTGCCGGGCGAAATGCAATTGCAGACGATGAGGTCCTGCGCGTAATCGACGGCGATTTGTTTGGTCAAATAAATCGCCCCCGCCTTGCTCACCCCATAGGGCGTGTCCCGAGGCGACGTGACGATGCCCTGCTGCGACCCCAAATTGATCACCCGCCCTCGCACCTCGTGGCGCGGTTCCTGAGCGATCATCTGCTGGATGGCGCGCTTGCAGCCGTAGAACATGCCGGTCAAGTTGACGCCCATGACTCGTTCCCATTGAGCGGCACTGGTGTCGAGCAGAGCCGTGCCTGAGAAGATCGCCGCGTTGTTCACCATCACGTCGAGCCGGCCATGGCGCGCGACGGTCTGGCCGACCAGTGCGTCGACGTCGTCCCAGCTGGCGACATCGGTCTTCTGGTAGGTCGCGACGCCGCCGGACCGCACGATGAGATCCAGAGTCGACTCGCCGCCTTCGAGCGGCTCCGCCACGACATCGGCGATGACGACGCTGGCTCCTTCCGCCGCAAAGCTCTGGGCGACTGCCCGGCCGATACCTGAACTCGCTCCCGTGACGATCGCGATTTTTCCAGCAAGTAAGTTCGACATCCGCGTGAATCCCCTTAGAGTTGCGATACCATTACCGGCCATCATGATGACCGAACGACTGCAACCCGATCTTAAGCTGGCGGCGGCGCTGTTCGATAGTCTCAGTAGCGCGACTCGGCGCGGGCGGGGTATCGTCCGCGACAGCTATGGGGCGGGCGAACAGGCGGCGCATGACATCATGCGCGCCGCAGCCGAATCGATCGGTCTCGAGGTCTCCATCGATGCCATCGGCAACTTGATGATGACGCTCCCGGGGCGCGATCGGCTGGCGCCGCGCATCATCGTGGGCTCGCATCTCGACAGCGTGCCGCAGGGCGGCAACTACGATGGCGCGGCGGGCGTGGTCGCGGGCCTCAGCGCGGTGTCCGCACTGCGGCGCGCCGGGACGGCGGCCGCCTGCGACATCACCGTCATGGCCATTCGGGCGGAAGAGTCCGCCTGGTTCGACATTGCTTACCTCGGCAGCGGCGGCGCATTCGGATTGCTCGACCCTGCCTGCCTCTCGATCCCACGCTCGGACAACGGCCGCACTCTCGAAGCCACCCTGATCGAGCGCGGCTTCGATCCCGGGGCGATTCGCGAACGGCGGCGGCTGCTCGATCCGTCGCAGATCCGCGCCTATTTGGAGCTGCACATCGAGCAGGGTCCGACGCTGGTGGCGGAGCGTCTGCCCGCTGCCGTGGTGACCGGCATCCGAGGGTGCAAGCGATTTCGCAATGCCCGATGCGTCGGTGAGTACGGCCATTCCGGTGCCGTCAATCGGGCGCACCGCCACGATGCCGTCGCGGCCACGGTGGCGCTGCTGCACCATCTGGAGACGATCTGGCTGGAGCAGGAGCGGGCCGGCGCGGATCTCGTGATCACGTCGGGTGAGTTCTATACCGACCCGGCCATGCACGGGCCCAGCAAGATCGCCGGCGAGACGCGTTTCGTCATCGACCTGCGCAGCGTGTCCGAGGACACGATGAATGCCGTCGCCGACGCAGCGCGCGAGGCCGCGGCGCGAATCGGCGAGGAGTATCGCGTCGCCTTCGACTTGGGCGCGACCAGCGACTCGCCTGCGGCGGTGATGGACGCGCGGTTGCGGGCTTCCCTCCGGAGCCAGCTCGAACGGCCGTTCGAAATGGCGAGCGGCGCCGGACACGACGCGGCCGTATTTGCAAAAATGGGCGTTCCCACGGGTATGATCTTCGTGCGCAACGACCACGGCAGCCACAATCCGGATGAAGCTATGAAATTGGAGGACTTCGGCATCGCGGCGCGCGCCTTGCTTGGGCTGCTGTTGAGCGCTCCCGAGTCATGACGCTGCTGGTCACCGGCGCGACGGGCTTCGTCATGAGTGTGCTCGCGCGGCACTGGCTCGACGCCTTTCCGAACGAACGCGTGGCGGTGCTCGACGCGGCTGCGCCCGATGCGGCGGCTCTGCGCTACTTTGCCTCGGCGGCGGACCGGCTCGACGTCGTGGTGGCCGACGTGACTCATCCCGCGGCGTGGCAGGCAGCCCTCGCCGGCAGCGACATTACCCACATCGTCCACGGCGCCACGATCACGCCGTTGTCGCGCGGCACGGCCGCGGAGTCGAAGCGCGAACCGGAGGCGGAGAATCCGGGCCGCATCATCGACGTCAATGTCATGGGAACGGTGGCCGTGCTCGACTGGGCGCGCGCGCTGCCCAAGCTCGAGAGATTCATCTATGTCAGTTCCGGCGCGGTGTACAAGCATCACGGTCCGGACCGTCCGGGCGAACCCCTGCCGGAGGAGGGATTCGTCATGCCGCGGCGGCTCTATGGCATCTCGAAGCTGGCCTCCGAGCTGATCACCGAACGCTACGGGGATCTCTTCGGCCTGTCGACTGCATCGGTGCGCCTCTCGTCGGTGTACGGAACCATGGATCGAATCACGCCGAGCCGCAATTTCCGGCATGTGCCGAATCGCATCGCGCACCTGGCCGTGCAGGGCGCGAAGCGCGTGCGGGTCAATACTCTCGCGGCGGTGGGCGACTATATTCACGTCGAGGACGCGGCGCGCGCCGTGGTCTCCCTGCTGCGTGCGCCGGCGCTGCGCTACGGAGTCTACAATGTCGCGGCCGGCAGGACGGCGACGGTCGGCGAGCTCGTGGGCTGGGCGGCGGAAAAGGCGCCGGGTTTCCACGCCGAGATCACCGCGGCCGCCGATGCGGATATCGTCCAGGATGCCGCCTTGAGCGGCGGCATGTGGGGCGCCTACGATATTTCCCGCATCGGCGCCGAAACCGGTTGGCAGCCCCGCCCGGTGCGCGAGGCGCTGCATGCCTACATGGACTGGATCGCCTCACATGAAACCCTCTGATCCCTACCCGCGCGATTTGATCGGCTACGGTGCCCGGCCGCCGCATGCGGACTGGCCGCACGGGGCGCGGGTCGCCGTCTCCTTCGTGCTCAATTACGAAGAGGGCGGCGAGTACTGCGTCCTGCACGGCGACGCTCATTCGGAATCGGTATTGACCGACGTGGGCGCCGATCCGCTTCCGAACGCGCGCAACCTCAACGTCGAATCGAATTTCGAATACGGCAGCCGCGTCGGATTCTGGGAGATCATGCGAATTCTGCGCGAACGCAGCGTGGGCGCCACCGTCTACGCCGTCGGCATGGCGTTGGAGCGCAATCCCGAAGCCGCCGCCGAGATCGCGCGGAGCGGCTTCGAAGTCGCCTGCCACGGGCAGCGCTGGATCGACTACCAGTCCGTGGCCGAAGAGGCGGAGCGCGCCGACATGCTGCGCAACATCGAGGTCATCACGCGGCTGATCGGCAGGCGGCCCCTCGGCTGGTACACGGGCCGGCCGAGTCCCAACACGCGGCGGCTCGTGGTGGAGACCGGCGGCTTCATGTACGACAGCGACGCCTACAACGACGACCTGCCCTATTGGGTTCGAGTCGGCGGCCGTCCCCACCTCGTGGTGCCTCACAGCTTCGACAGCAACGACAGCCGCTTGCAGCGCGGCGGCGACTTCGCCACCGGCGGCGATTTCTTCGCCTATTGCCGCGACGCTTTCGACTGGCTATATCGACTGGGCAACGAAGGCCGGCCGCGCATGATGACCGTCAGCCTGCACGCACGCATCATCGGCCGTCCCGGCCGAATCGGCGCCCTGCTCCGCTTGCTCGATCACATGCAGCGCCATGAAGGGGTGTGGCTGTGCACGCGCGAAGCGATCGCGCGGCACTGGACCCTGCATCATCCGGCCTAGACGCTGCGGATCATGCCGCCATCCACCCGGATGACCCCTCCCGTCATATAAGACGCACGCGGGCTGGCGAGAAACGCGGCGACGGAAGCGAATTCAGCGGCGTCGCCGTAACGACCGGCGGGAATGCCGGCCCGCGACTCTTTTTCCACCTGGCCGATGTCGATTCCTTCGCGCTTCGCGCGGCCTTGATCCAATTCGGCGACTCGGTCGGTGGCGATGCGGCCGGGGGCGATGCAGTTGACGGTGACGCCGTCGCCCGCCACCTCGCCCGCCAGGGTCTTCGCCCAGCCCACCAGCGCCGAGCGCAGCGCGTTGGAGATCCCCAGATTGGGAATCGGTTGAATGACGCCGGACGAAACCACCGCGAGAATCCGCCCGAATCCACGCTGGCGCATGCCGGGCAGCGCCAGACGCGTCAGCCGGATGGCGCTCAGGAACATTGCCTCGAATTGCTGGCTCCAGACCGCGTCCGCCGTGCCGGCGGCGCTCCCCGGCGGCGGACCGCCGGTATTGAGCACCAGAATATCCGCTCGTTCCAGCGGTGCGCCGAGGCTGCCGATCGCAGATGCATCGGCGAGATCGCAGGCGCGCGCAACGATCGTGCCGCGCCCCGCCGGGGTTGCGGCCACGAGTTCGTTCAAACGCTCGAGATTGCGCGCCACGGCCACCACCTCCGCGCCTTCCGCCGCCAGCGCCGACGCGATCGCCCGGCCGAGCCCGCGCGAGGCGCCGGTCACCAGTGCGCGGCGGTTTTTGAGTTCGAGATCCATCGTTTTTTCTCCAATGACACAGTCACGCCGGTCGCGGCATCGATCAATGCGTCGGCAGCCCTCGGCAGCGCCGCCATCACGGTGCTGCCGGCACCGTGGGTCTGGCTCGCGGCATAGGCGCCTTCGATCAGCAAGGCCAATGCCTTCGCCAAGAATGCTACATCATCGGCGCCCGCAGCCTTCACCAACTCCCTCAAACGCACCAGCAAGCGCTTTTTGTTGTCGGCCACCATGCGGCGCGCCGCATGCGAGCGGTCGGGAAATTCCACCGCGATATTGACGAACGGGCAGCCCCGATAGCCGGCCGCGGACGTGCGCGCGGCCAGGTCGACGAACAATTGCCGCAGTTGCGCGCGCGGCTCGCGGGGATGCTTGGCGAGACTGGCATCGAAATAGGCCCAAAACTTTGCGTCTCTGCGCAGCAAGTATTGCCGCAGCAGATCCTCCTTGGAATCGAACTGCCGGTACAAGCTCATCTTGTTGACGCGCGCACGCTTGATCACCGCGTCGATGCCCACATTGCGGGCACCCTCGAGGTAAAAGAGATCTTCCGCGGCGTCCAAGATTTGCGAATGCGCAGCAGGACCCGCGGTGATCCTGCGCTGGCTCGGCTTATGTTTGACGGCCAAGTTCAATTCCGGCTGAAAGTCGTTGACAATGTGACCGCACGGTCACTAGCATACCGCCTCTTGTGACCGAGCGGTCACATGGTAACACGTCCCCCGCGGTGGAGTCGCGTCATGCATCCGATGGCAACCTGGGCAAGAAGCCGCTTTCACTACGCGTGGATCGCGATCGGCGTGACCTTCTTGGTCATGTTGGTGACGGCGGGAATCCGCTCGACGCCCAGCGTCATGATGGTGCCGCTGGAACGCAGCTTCGGTTGGACGCGCACCACCATCTCGCTCGCGCTGGCGATCAATCTTGCGCTGTTCGGTTTGATGGGGCCGTTTGCGGCCGCCGCCATGCAGCGGTTTGGGATGCGTCGGACCGTGATGGGCGCGTTGGCGGTTCTCGCGGGCGGCGTCGCGGTGTCCAGCAGAATGAACGCAGCCTGGCAGATGGTGCTGATCTGGGGCGTGCTCGTCGGCGGCGCGACCGGAGCGACCTCGATGACGCTCGGCGCCGCCGTCGTGAATCGTTGGTTCTCCCAGCACCGCGGTTTGGCGATGGGCATTCTGACCGCGAGCTCGGCGACGGGACAATTGGCGTTTCTGCCTCTGATGGCCTGGGTGGTGGAGCATCAGGGATGGCGGCCCATCGTCCTGCTGGTCGCGGCCGCCGCCGCAATCGTCTTGCCGATCGTGGCGCTGCTGCTGCCCGAACAGCCCGCTTCGATCGGGCTGCGGCGCCTGGGGGAAAATGCCGATGCGCCGGCCGATGCGGCCCCTGCCCTGGCCAATCCGATCGCCATTGCCTTCGCCGCGCTGCGCAAAGCCGCGAAGCTCGGAGACTTCTGGCTGTTGTTCGCCACTTTTTTCATTTGCGGGGCGAGCACCAACGGCTATATCGGCACGCACTTCATCGCGATGTGCGGTGACTACGGACTGTCGGAGGTTCGCGGCGCCGGCATGCTCGCCGTGATGGGCGTGTGCGATTTGGTCGGCACGACTCTGTCGGGCTGGCTGTCCGACCGGTTCAACAACCGCGTGCTCTTGTTCTGGTATTACGGCTTGCGCGGAATGGCGCTGATGTTCCTGCCGTTCGCCTTTGGCTTTCAATATCCCGGCTTGGCCCTATTCGGCCTGTTCTACGGACTCGATTGGGTTGCAACGGTGCCGCCCACCGTGCGCATCACCGGCGATATCTTCGGCAGCAGGGACGCCCCTGTGGTGTTCGGTTGGGTGGTCGCCGGCCACCAACTGGGCGCCGCGTTCGCCGCGCTGGGAGCCGGCATGCTGCGCAGCTCGCTGGGAACCTACACCGCCGCGACGATGATCTCCGGCGGTCTCTGCGTGATCGGCGCCTTGCTGATCCTGCGGGTCGATCGGCCGCGCTATGCGCCCGCCGCGGCGGCCGGTTGACTGCGCCCGGCTATCCGACGCTATCCGATCAACGACCTCAAACGCTGAGTGCGGGTGCCCGCCTCGGTATCGACCGCCCGGCGCAGCAGCTTGTGGGCATCGGCCGCCGGCAGCGCCCGGCTGAATAGAAACCCCTGCGCCTCGTGGCAATCGTGCTCCTGCAGAAACAAGAGCTGCGGGAAGGTCTCGACGCCCTCGGCGGTCACGCTGATCCGCAGCGATCGCGACATCGCGATGATCGCGGCGGCGATCGCCCGATCGTCGCTGCAGTCGATGAGGCTGGTCATGAATGACCGGTCGATTTTCAACCGGTCGACGGCAAAATGCCGCAGCCGGCCGAAGCTCGAATAGCCCGTTCCGAAATCGTCGATGGCGAGCATCACGCCTTGTTCCTTCAATTGCGCGAGCGCCTGTTCGGCCCACGCCTCATCCTTCATGACCACCGATTCGGTGATTTCTAGCTCGAGCATCGAAGCGTCGAGTCCGGTTTCCTGAATGACGGCGGCCACCAATTGCGGAAAATCCTTGAGCACGAATTGCTGTCCCGAGACGTTGACCGCCATGCGCGCCACGGGCAATCCCTCGTCTATCCAGCTCTTGGCCTGCAGGCAGGCGCTGCGCAGCACCCATTCGCCGATGCTCAAGATCAGGCCGGTCTCCTCGGCCACCGGGATGAACTCGGCAGGGGGCACGACGCCCAACTCGTCGTTGGTCCAACGCAGCAGCGCCTCCATGCCGGAAATCCCGCCCGTGCGCACGTCGAATTGCGGTTGATAGTGCAGGGTGAACTCACCGCGCTCCAAGGCGCCGCGTAATTTCCCTTCGAGGGTGAAACGGTGCAGCGCCGCCTCGTTCATCGAGGCGTCGAAGAACGCGAACATGCCGGGGCCCTTGCGCTTCGCAAAGTACATGGCGAGGTCTGCGTTGCGCAGCAAGATGTCCACCTCCACGCCGTCCGCCGGGAACATGGCGACGCCGATGCTCGGCGTGACGACCAATGTATGCAGCGCGAGCCGCATCGGTTCCTGCAGTTCGGCGATGAGCCGGGCCGCGACGCCGGCCGCGTCGTCCGCCGAGCGCACGTTCGGTAAAATCACGATGAATTCATCGCCGCCGAGGCGGGCGATATGACTGGATCGGGCGCTGGGGAATTCATCCACCACATCCTCCGCGCGCAGTGCGCCGCGCAGCCGCGCCGCGACCAGACACAACAGTTCGTCGCCGACGGCATGGCCCAGCGTATCGTTCACCCTCTTGAAATTGTCGAGATCCAGGTACAGCACGGCCAGCATCCGCTGATGCTGCTTGGCCGCCGCCAGCGCGCTGTTCAAGCGATTGCGCGACTGCTCCCGATTCGGCAGTCCGGTCAAGGCGTCGAAATACGCCAGTTTCACGATGCGGTGTTCCGAGCGCCATTTGCTGGCCAATGAAATCGTCATCTGGCGGATTTCGTGCGGATGAAAGGGCTTTTGCAAATACGAAAGCTTCTCTTCCGGTGGCACCATGGCGCCGATGTCGCGCGGATCGACGTCCGAATAGGCGGTGCACACGACGATTTCGATGGCCGGATCGAGCTCCCGTATCCGCGCCGCCGCCCAGACGCCGTCGGGGCCCGGCGGCATCCGCATGTCAAGGAATGCCACTGCAAACGGATCGTCCGCGGCGAGCGCTTCGCGCACTGCCGCGACGGCGGCCTCCGCTCCCTCGCAGAAGACGGGCGCGAAGGCCGTACCGCTGGGCGGAAGCTTCTTCGCCAACTGATCCGGCCCGCTCTTGCTGAAGAGCCGGTCGCGCAGATTGTGGAACACGGTGGTTTCGCTGTTCATATCGGCTTCGCACAATATCTGCCGATAGGCGTCGCGCACCTCAGCCTCGTCGTCGGCGATGAGCACGCGGATCGGCAGTCTTTTTTTGTCGGACACGGGCAACCTCACGTACGCCGAGTATTCGAGCGTCTTTCACGAACCGGCAAGGGCAACATCAAATGCATGGACGCGCCCATCCCTAGGCCCTCGCTGGCCGCCCATATCCGTCCGCCCAGCGCGCCGATCGCATTGGCGCACCAATGCAGGCCGATGCCGTAGTTGGTCTCGCGGGACTTGGTCGAAAATCCTTTGTCGAAAACACGCTGAAGATTGTCGGCAGCAATGCCGACGCCGTCGTCCTTGCAGTGCAGGTGCAGCTGCTCGCCGTCCTCGTCGCCGACGATCTCGGCGGCAAATTGCAGCATCCCCTTGTCCCGCCCCGCGTCCCGCACGGCGTCCGCGGCATTGATGATCAGATTCTGCAGGATGAGCCGCAGCACGGTGCGCGCCACCTGCACGGCTCCCACCTTGCGCAACGATTCGTCGGCGTCCACCACCAGCCGCTGACGGCAGGCATCGGGCACGATTTCCAATGTCTGCGCAACGAGATCCGCAAGGCGCACCGTCTCGACCACGTGCGTGTTGCGCGTGGAGCGCATCAGTTCGCTCAACGCCGTTTGAATGATGGTGGACTGCCGCTGCGCCACCGCGACGTCGCCGTGCGCATCCTTGACGCATGCCGCGAGTTCCCGGCACGCCAGGCGCAGAAATTCCTCGAGATCCGCGCGCCGCGCGGTCGGCTGCCCCGCGGATGCCTCCTTTTCCTTGGCGAGTTCCGCCAGCGCCAGATCCACGTCGCCGGTGGGCGCGCTGCGCAGGCGATCGCCGAGCGTCGAGAGCCTGACGCCGAGCGGCGTCATGGCGTTGCCGAGGTTGTGCAGCACTCCCTTGGCGAGTTCGGCAAATCCTGCCTGGAACGACTGATCGACGAGTTGGCGCCGCGAGTCCGCCACGCGCTCGACCATTCGGTCGAACTCCCGTGCGAGCAGAGCGATCTCATCCTGTCCCGAAAGATTCAGGCGCGCGGACAAGTCCGTGCCCTCTCCGACCGCCACGGCATGCCGCGTCACGCGAGCCAGCGGCTTGAGAACGATGCGATTGAGCGCGACGACCAGGAGCAGCAACACGGTGACCGCCGCGCCGATCAGGTACAGCGAGGCGTAGGTCACGGCCCCTTGACCGCGCGCGGTGATCCTGCGCGGGACGTCGACCCGGAAAGTCATGAGCGGCCTGCCATAGATGTCGGGAAAGGACTTGAAGATCTGCGTCGATGCATCGGTTTCGGCGATCTCGTCGCCGCCGCTGGACAGGTGATCCCGCAGCATCGCGAGGCTCGCCTGCGCCTGCGCGCCGATCATCTCTACCTGGGCCGGAGTCAGGAGCGTCCCGATGATCACCATACCCAAGGGCGGCCCTCCGCCGCTGCCGTCCAGCACGGGCGCCGCAGCCATCATCATGACTCCCCGATTGGTGCGCAGCAGTCCTCTGGCCGATTTTCCTCGAACCAAACTCCTGCGCCACGGAAAGTCCTCCGGCAATGCCTTGCGAGCCGCCAGGTCGAGATCCAGAGGCTCGCCGGTATCCAAACTCCGCGCGCTCGACAGCACATAGCTGCCGTTCAGATCGACGATGAGCATCGCGTTCACTTTGAGTTGCTTCATCGCGGTGGCAGTGACGTTGGCACGCACGAATTCCAAATTTGGGGACTGCACGAATTGATACACGTCGGCCCAGTTGCCCCAGTCCGCGGCCGTCAGCTCCATGCTCTCCAGAGTCGAGTCGAGCGCATAGCCGATGCGCTTCATCGACGTCTCCGCCTCTTCGCGCTCGAGTTGCGCGAAACTCGGCATCAGCACCTGCTTTTGCACGGCGATTTCGAGGACGATCAGCACCGCAAACAGCAGCGCCAGCAGCGCGATCATTTTGGTGCGGATATTCATCCGCCCTTTCGTACCAGAAATCCCTACCCGCGGGCGTACCGCTGTCTTATTTCACGTTGGACGGCGCGCGAGCAGGGCCCGGAATGAGACCTGGATCACGTTCGAAGCGCGGCGCCCGCGCTTAGAAGCGCAGCGACAGGCAGCTCAAACCCCCATCCATTTTCCTGAATTCCGACATCTCGAGATGCACGACGCGGCAGCCTCTCGACTCGAGCTCGGCGCTCATCCGCGGGTATCCGGCTGCGAGCAGGACGGCGTCGTTCACACGTACGCAATTTGCCGCATAGGCCTCGACGGGAGACACCGATATCAAGCCGCGGACTTCGATGCCCTTCCAGGATCGAACATCGTCCAGAATGGCGCCGTCCGCCACCCATACCCCGTCCCCGAGATAGGCGATGCCGCTCTTCAAATGCAGCAGTGCGGGTTTGGTCCTGATGTCGATGACGCTCGAGGCGTATCCCAATCGCGCCAGATGCTGCGCCAATTGATGCGCGCCATTCTCGTTGGTGCGTGCCGACACGCCGATCAAGAAATGTCCGTCCGCTTCGCAAATGTCCCCGCCGTCCACGGTGCCCGGAGCTGCAATGGCGCGCAGGTCCGAGTAGAAATCCCGCAGGGACTCGCCGATGCTGCGTACCTCGCCCTCGCGGCTCGGCGCGCCCGGACGCGTGAGAATGGCGCCCCGTCCGGTCACGACCGCCGTATCCTCGACGAAAGTACCGTCGGGAAACGTCGCATCGGGCTCCAAGCAGGTAACTTCGAGTCCGCAGTCGCGCAGCGCGCGAACATACCCCGCATGCTGTTCGAGAGCCCGCTCGACATCGGGCGGCCCCTCGGCGGCGTTCGACAAGCCCGCGGCGAAATTCGGGGCCGGCAGACGCACGATGGCGCGGGTGAACTGCACGGACTCTCCTGCGGCTCAAGCCGCTTGATTGCGCCCGGATTTCTTGGCGATCTGCAGCTGGCTTTGCGACTTCTGCAGCAGGCTTGCGGGACTATCGGCGGGATCGGGTATGACGGCGTACACGCCCACGCTCACGCTGACGTAGCGCAGTACCGCGGACCGCGGATGATGGATTCTAAGATCCCTTACCCGTTCCGCCATGAGTTGACCGATGCGCAGCGCCTGCTCGGTCGTGAGGCCCGGCGCAAAGGCAATCAAGTTGCCGCCGTCGATGCGCGCAGTGACGTCGCTCGAGCGGCGCAAGCATCCCGACACGACGTGCGCCACTCGGCGGATGGTGGAGTCGCCGGCCGCGCGGCCAAAAGTCGCGTTGTAGAGATCCAAGGCGTCGATGTCGACGGCGAACACCGCGATGCTGCGTTTTTCCCGCTGCGCGACCGCCCAATCGCGCTTCAGCAGCTCCTCCAGGTAGGCCAGGGTGAACAGGCCCGTCAAGCGGTCGTCGCGGATCGCCACCGTGGTCGGCTGATGCGCGCCGCTCATTGAATCCCGGGTGAGTTTGGGGTCGATACGCAGACGCTCGCCCGCGTCTCGATGGTGTCCCACGAAGTGAGTGACGCGGCCCTGCTCGTCGAGCAGCGGCGAAACCGTCATTTCGTTCCAAAACACCGTGCCGTCCTTGCGATAGTTCCGCAGCAGCACGCGGCAAGCCTCTGCTCGTGCGAGCGCCTCGCGCAATCGGTGGCGGCCGTCCTGTTCGCGATCCTCACCCTGCAGCAGCCGCAGATTGCGGCCGATCAGCTCCGCCGCCGAATAGCCCGTCAAAGCCTCGAATCCGGGATTGACATAAACCACCGGGCGCTCCGGATCCAGGGCGTCCACGAGCGCGACCCCGTCGGGCGAGGTCTCGACCAAGCGCCGATAGATACTTGCGTCAAAGCCCGTCATGAGTGTCCCTCAACACCAGCGGCGGTATGACCGACAGACTGGCGATTCTGGCCGCCGTTTCCTGCCAATGCCGATTCGCGTGCAAATCCGCCGGCGGCTCGCCGCGGCCGCGCATCCGCACCAGGCGCGCCTGCGATGCCGCAGAGGCGACATTCGCCCCAAAACGCCCCAGCACCAATTCTACGGAATGTCGATCGTTACAAATGGGCAGGACGTCGCAACCCGCGGCTAAGCTCAAATCGGCGCGTTCCATGACGTCGCCGAACGCAGCGGCTCCCGCCATGCTCAGGTCGTCCGCGAACACGCAGCCGTGGAAGCCCATCTCGCCCCGCAAAAACCCGCCAATCCAGCGCTTGGACAGGCTGGCCGGCAGCGCGTCCACGGCCGGAAACACCACATGGGCGGCCATGATTCCGGGGAGATTGTTGTCGATGAGCGGGCGGTAGGGCCGGATATCCGCCTCCAAATCGGCGAATTCGCGCCGATCCACCGGCAGCGCAACATGCGAATCGGCAACCACCGCGCCATGACCGGGAAAGTGCTTGGCTATGGCCGCCATCCCCGCCTCGCGCATCCCGGTCATGGTGGCCACCGCGAGGGCTGCCACGGTGTCCGGATCGCTATGAAAGGCGCGGTCGCCGATGATTTCGCTCACACCGTAATCGAGGTCGACGCACGGCGCAAAGCTGAAATCCACCCCCACCGCGCGCAATTCGCCGGCCATCAGCCAGCCGACCGAGTGCGCAAGCGCCAAAGCGTCGCGCCGGTCCTCGTCAAATCGTCTACCCAGGAGACGCGCGGCCGGAAGACGGGTGAATCCCTCGCGGAAGCGCTGCACGCGCCCTCCTTCGTGGTCCACCGCGATCAGAAGATGCGGCGTGCGCAAAGCGCGAATCGACGCCGTCAACGCGGCGACCTGCTGCGGATTGCTGTAATTGCGGGTGAACAGCAGGACGCTGCCGACCAATGGATGCGCCAGCACCCGGACATCCTCAGCGCTCAATTCCGTGCCCGGTACGCAACAAGACGCTAACGGCAATGTTTCCATCGGAGGAGGAATCCCTTCTCAGGTTCAATACTCAGTGGACGGATCTTCTACCGTTAACATTCGCCAAAACGGCGCTCTGGGGAATATGAATCCATCTTCTGAACTGATCAGCGAATTCAAGGTCGCACAGTTCAACAACAACGCGGAATTCAGTCAGCTAGGGGACATCACGATCACCACCAATAGTGTACAGCAAACTAGAATTGAATTCATTTTTTCAACTGATCTATAAATCTCTATAAAAACAAATTAAGTGTTCAAACAGTTTCAGTCACTTTTAAGACTTGCTTTGAAATAATTCTAACTTATAATTATTAGACGACTTTTCGCTCGTATTTATACTAAACTTAAGCTAAGATTTCCAATAAATTGTGAAACCAATTGTGATGTTTTCAGTGATAATTGTGACGATTTAAGAAATTTAATGTAAAGTATCAGGTGCTAAACACCAAGATTAGATATCACCTATGTTTGCTTATTTGCTAAT
>Ga0137412_10000794_pt1 | contig 23454 bp, 20 predicted proteins | sample CZODoug2_1_16fun_FD_122160 | JGI IMG/M metagenome (GOLD analysis project Ga0137412, IMG submission 122160) | Vadose zone soil fungal communities from Angelo Coast Range Reserve, California, USA - CZODoug2_1_16fungal (Hybrid Assembly) | ecosystem: Environmental > Terrestrial > Soil > Vadose zone... | reverse complement strand
GCAGCGACGGCGGAGGTCCTGACCGAGTAGGACCGTTACGGGTTGTTCGACCTCCGGCACGCGCAGGCGTGCTGGAGGTCGAACAGCGTGAGCGGGGCTATCCCGCGAACATGTTCTCGACACCGAGGTAGGTCCGGGCGGCCCGCGACACCGGGTCGTCCGCGAAGTGCCGTTGCAGGCCACGGTCGTTCAACGCGTTGTCCAGCGCCGCCATGATCATCGACTGGTCGAGCACCAGCTGACGATGGCCCACCGCGCCGGTCGTCGGATTGACCGCGTCGAAGAAACCGGTCGCCCCGTAGACGCCCGGGAAGTGCGATCGCAGCGCGACGATGTTCGCGTAGGCCTGCTGCGGTACGACATCGAGGGCGATGAACGACGCGTGCGGTGTGACTACGTCCTCGGTCGCGCAGCCGTGGCACTGCGACAGGCCCTGGTTGGGATGCGACGCGTCCGCGCCGGTACCGAAGTAGGGGAACGTCAAACCCTCGACCCCGAAGCCACCGTACCCACCCGTATCGTCAGCCGTGCTGGACGGCGACATGCCCCAGACCGGCAGGTGCAGTTGCTCGTTCGAGTACTTGATCTGCACCTGCGCCGTACGCACGTCGGCGAGGCCGAAGCTGTTCGGGCCCCACGACGTCTCGGGCACGACCTGGTTGGCCATGAGGCCCTCGAACATGCCCCCGGCGAACGTCGGGACGAACGTCAGGTTCGAGCCCGGGTAGGTGTAGTGCCCTTCCCACACCGGGAACTTTTGCCCCGACTGCGGATCGGTGTAGGTCTGCCACGAGCCGGCCATCGGCCACTGGCCCTGCCAGGAGAAGTCCGGGTCGGTACTGGCGCAGTCGGCGAACGGCGCGGGCGGAGGCAGCTCGCGCCAACTGCGCCACCACACGTCACCGGGCATCTGGTGCAGGCCGAGGCCGAGGTAGGCCGAGATCCGCGGATCGCTGTAGAACGCGCCGTTGTGGTAGTAGTGCGTCCAGTTGTCGCCCTGGTCGACCGGCAAGCCGACGTAGTAGCCGCCGAACATCTGCCCGGTCGGCTGGTTGCCCTGGATAGCCGGGTTGACGTTGCAATGCGTCTGGGCCCGGCCGTCGTAGAACAGCCCGAAGTTCATCGGCGCGACGAGTCCGTCGACGAGCCCGCGCAGCTCGGGCAGGGCCTGCCGGGTGACGATCAGCCCGGACGCGTACCAACCGTTGTCGACGTTGGAGATGAAGTAGCAGTTGTCGAACGTCGGCGTCGTCTCGGTGGTGCAGTCGACGTCGCCGGGATTCTTGAGGACGTGACCCGTCGTGGTGTCGTACCACTGGTAGAGGAATCCGTGGTCCCGCTGGAGATGCGACACCTCGGTGAGGGTGGCCCGGACGCGGTCGCGCGCCTGGGCTCGGCTGATCAGGCCGAGGTCGTTCGCCGCGACCACCGCCCAGAGGTACACGCCGACGTTGGACGCCGACGTGTAGCGCCCGTACCCGGTCGGGGTCGCCGAGCCGCCGGCGAACGTGACGTTGTCCAACGGCAGGTGAGTCACGGGGTCCACAGCAACGCTGTAGAACTTCCAGGTGTCGCGCGCGATGTCGCGGAGGTTCGACCGTTGGGCGGAGGTCAGCCCGTGATACGTCGCGACCGAGCTACCGGCGTCCGCTTGCGCGGTCACCGGGTAGAGCACGAGCGCGGCGATAGCTGCCAGCACGAACCAGGCTCTTCTCATGTGTCGCACCTACCTCGTCGATTCGCCTGCCGCCGCGTACGGGTTGGCCACCGCGTCGAGCAGCTGCACCGTGTAGGTGTCCTGCGGGTGTTGCAGGACGTCCTTGGTGTTGCCTCGCTCGACGACTTTCCCCTTGTTGAGCACGAGGATCTCGTCGGTGACCACGCGCGCGCTGAGCAGGTCATGGGTGATGTAGAGCAGGCTCAGGCCGCGCTCCTCACGCAGCCGGGCCAACAGCTTGAGCACGCCGGCGCGTAGAGACACGTCGAGCATCGACACCGGCTCATCGGCAACGATCAGTTGCGGCTCGCAGGCCAGCGCCCGGGCGATGACGACCCGCTGCCGCTGACCGCCGGAGAGCTGATGCGGCAGCTTCGCCGCGAACTGGCTCGCGGGCGTGAGTCCCACGGTCTCGAGCAGTTCGTGCATCCGGCGGGTGGCGTCCGCGGCCGACATCCCCAGGAAGTTCTGGCAGGGACGCATGACTGTGTACGCCACGGTATGGAGAGGGTTGAGCGCACCGTACGGATCCTGGAACACGATCTGTACCTGGCGGTGGAACCGGCGCAGCCGAGCGGCCCGCAGCCGCTCCACCCGCACGTCGCCGAATCGGATCGAACCCCGGGTGGGCCGTTCTGAGCCGGTGATCAGCTTCGCGAGCGTGCTCTTGCCGCTGCCGCTCGCGCCGACCAGGCCGACGGCCGCACCAGGAGCGATGGTGAACGAGACGTCGTCCACGGCGGTCACCTTGTCGCGCCCGCGCGCCCGGTACGACTTGACGACCTGATCGACCGACAGCGGCGGGGTCCGGCTAGCGGGCATGGGCCACCACCTCCGACGCTCGGACGTGGCACGCCGCCGAGCCCGCGCCGAGCGGGGTCAGCGGCGGATCGACCTCGTGGCAGATCGGCTCGACCAGCGGGCACCGCGGCGCGAACGAGCAGCCGGCCGGCGCCAGCGACAGGTCCGGCGGTACGCCCGGAATACCGCCGAGCTCGACCTCATCGGCCCGCGGGTCGGCGTAGGAGGACAGCAAACCCTCGGTGTAAGGGTGATGCGGCCCGCGCAGCAGGTCGGCCGACGGTTGGTCCTCGACGATGCGCCCGGCGTACATCACCATGACCCGGTCGGTGGCATCGAGCACGACGCCGAGGTCGTGGCTGATGAGAAGGGCGGTGAATCCCTTCTCCCGCTGCAGATCCTTGATCGTCTGCATGACGGCGCGCTGCACGATGACGTCGAGCGCCGTCGTCGGTTCGTCAAAGATGATCAGCCGCGGATCGAGGCTGAGCACGAGCGCGATCGACACGCGCTGCCGCATGCCGCCGGAGAGCTCGTGCGCGAACCGGCTCAGCACGTCGGCGTCGAGTTGCACGCTGGCGAGCAGCTCGGCGCCGCGCCGCCGGATCTGCGCCCGCGACCCGTCCTCGCCCGGCCGGGCGTGGGCCCGCATGATGTCGCCGAAGTGCCGCTCGACCGTGCGTACCGGGTTCAGCGCGTTCATGCCGCTCTGCAGCACGAGGGCGAAGCCGTTGCGGCGCTGGGCTCGCAGCTGCTCACCGTCCAGGCTGCTGATGTCGACGCCGTCGAAGTGGATCTCGCCTCCTTCCAGGCGCGCCGGCGGGCGCAGCATCCGGGTGAGCGCGAAGCCGAGGGTGGTCTTGCCGGAACCGGATTCGCCGACCAGGCCGACGAATTCGCCTTGCTCGAGCGCGATGTCGACGTCGCGCACGGACCAGATCCGCTGGCCACGTGCCGGCTCGTAGACGACGTTCACGCCACGCGCATCGAGGAGCACCATCACTTCTCCCGCAGTCGCGGATTGGACAGCGCGTCCACCCCGAAGTTGATCAGCGTGAACGACGTCGCGAGCAACGCGATGGCCAGCCCCGGAGCGAGGATGAGCAGCCACTGCCCGGTGAGCAACGCGTTCTGTTGCTGCGCGGCGTACAGAATGGTTCCCCAGCTGACAGTGTCCGGGCTGCCGAGACCGAGGAACTCGAGGCTCGCCTCGGCCATCACCGCCGCCGTCGCCGCCGAGAAGAAGCTCGCCGCGACCAGCGAGGTCATGTTCGGCAGGATCTCGCGGAACACGATCCGGAACAGCCGCTCGCCGGAAAACACTGCCGAGGTAACGAATTCGCGCGTGCGCAGCGTCGTCGCCTGGCTGCGGATCACCCGAGCGCCGGTGGCCCAGCTGGTGAACGCGACGACGAGGACGATCGTCCAGATCGATCGGCTCTGGATGTAGGCGGCCAGGATGATCATCAGCGGGATCCCCGGGATCACGAGTGTCAGATTGGTGACGAAGCTCAGCACCTCGTCGATCACTCCGGGTCGATAGCCGGCGATCAGTCCGATCGTCACGGCGACGACCGTCGCGAGGATGCCCGCGGCGAGACCGACGAGCAGCGACACTCGCGCGCCGTAGACCATCTGCGAGAAGACGTCCTGGCCGTTTCCGGTGGTGCCGAACCAGTTCTGGCCGGTGGGATTCAGGTACGGCGTGAACGTGGTGGCCGTCGGCGAATGTGGGGCGATCAACGGGGCGAAGATCGCGATCAGGGCGATGACACCGAGCAGCACGATGCCGATGCGGGCCTTGCTGTTGCTCCACAGGGTGCGCACCGCCCGGCCGACGAAGAGCAGTGGCCCGGGCACCCTGCTCGGACGGATCGGGACGTCGGCCAGCGCGCCGGGGGCTTCCGGCGGCGGTACGGCGGTGATGATCGTCATGCGCGACGCACCCTCGGATCGAGGCGGGCGTAGAGCAGGTCGACGACGAAGATCGCCACCAGCATGCTCACCGTGATTACCAGAAAGAGCGCCTGCATAAGGGGAAAGTCGTGGTTGGTCACGGCGATGTAGAGCAGGTTGCCCAGGCCGGGGTAGCTGAATACGCCCTCGACCAGCACCGATCCGCCGACCACGGCACCGAGCGAGAGCCCGAACGCGGTGACGTTCGGCAGCAGCGCGTTACGAGCCGCGTAGAGCAGCGCCACGGTGCGGGTGCGCAGGCCGTTGGCCTCGGCGAACGTGACGTAGTCCTCGCCCAGGGTGTTGATCATGTTGTTGCGCATGCCGAACACCCAGCCCGACAGCGTGGTGACCGCCAGGGTCAGCGCCGGCAGCACGCTGTGCTTGAACGCGTCGGCCAGGAACGACGGGCTCCAGTTCGGCGTGGCGCCCTCGGCGTACCCACCCTTGATCGGGAACCAGCCGTTCTTGTACGCGAGGAAGTACAGCAACAGCAGGCCGAGCCAGAACGGCGGGAACGCGGCGAAGAACGTCGCACCGAGCGTCACCGTCGTGTCCGCGGCCTTGCCCCGCCGCCACCCGGCGAACACTCCGAGCAGCGTGCCGACGACGAACGCGAACACCGTCGTCGCGCCGACCAGCACCAGCGTCCACGGCAGCGCCTTGCCGATGGTGTGCGCCACCGTCTCGCTCGGGAACGAGTACGAGTGCCCGAACTTGAATTGGACGATGTTCTTCAGGTAGTCCCAGTACTGCGTGAACACATTGGTGTGGGGCACGCCGAGTTGGATCTCGACGGCGTGGCGCTCGGCGTTGGTGATCGGTACGCCGGCCGACGCGAGCTTGCCCAGCGCGGCGTCCTCCGGGGAACCTGGCATCAGCCGCGGCAGGATGAAGTTCAGCGTGATCGCCGCCCACAGCGTGACGACGAACAGCACCCCTTTTCGGAGCAGGTAGGGCACCGGTCACGCCTTGGTGAGCCGCGTGACCACGAGCAGCAGCGAGCCGTCGTAGCTGGTCGGCAACGTGTACGGGTTGTCGGCCGACGGCCATCCGGTGAAGTTCTTCGTCGAGAACAGGCCCCAGCTGCCGCCGTAGTACATGAGCACGGCCGGCACTTGCTTGTACATCACCTGCTCGAGGGTGTGGGTGGCCTGCTGCTGGGCCTCCGGGTCGGTGGCCGCGGCGAGAGTCGCGAGCGCCTGGTCGACCGTGGGGTCCTTGAACCGCTCGAAGTTGTTGGCGGTCGCTGTCTTCACCGGGGCGGCGAAGCTGCTGTTGAGCGCGTTGTTGAAGTCGGTGTACGGGTCACCCGTGCCGCCGAAGCCGCCGATGGCCGCGTCGAACGTCCCGGCCTGGATGGACGACTGGTACTGCGGGAACTGCGGCAGGTCGAGGCTGGCCTTGATGCCGACCTGGCCCAGCTGGGTCGACACCTCCTTCGCGGCCGCCACCCAGTCGGTGAAGTTGTTCGGCATGACGATGCTCATGCTCGCCTGCTTGCCGTCCTTGACGAGCTTGCCGCCCTGCATCGTGTAGCCGGCCTGCGCGAACGCTGCCTGCGCGGCCGCCGGGTCCGGCTTGACGACGCCCTGATCGGGCAGACTGGGGTCGAGCCACTTCTTCAGATTCGGCAGGATCAACCCCGACTGGCTGGCCGCGTCCAGGTAGCCGTTCACGGCCTTCTGGGCGATGGTCGTGCGGTCCAGCGCGAGCGAGATGCCCTTGCGGAAGTTGGCGTCGTTGTAGGGCGCCTTCGTCAGGTTGAGGTAGAGCGTGATCACCCCGCCGGGCGGGAACCAGTAGATGTTGGTCTTCGAGCGGGACACGTAGGTCTTCTGCACGTTCGGCAGGAAGTTGTAGGACCAGTCGAACTTGCCGCTGCTGACGTCGAGTTGGTTGGTGGCCTGATTGCTCGACTGGGCGGGGAACAACACCTCGGACGGCGCGATCTTCGCGGCCTGCCAGTACGTCGGGTTCTTCTTCAGCGAGTACTGGGTGGGCGCGAACTTGTCGAGGGTGAACGGCCCGGTGCCGACCGGCTTGGTGTTGGTGAACTTCGTCGGATCGGGCACCGACGACCACAGGTGTTCGGGCACGATCGGCGTCTTGGCAACGACACCGGCGAAGGGCACGTTGGGTGCCTTGAACGTGACGGTGACGTCGTTGCCGGACGTGGCGACGCCGGTGATCTGCGCCCAGACCCCGTTGCCGTCCAGCGCCGGGTACTTCTTGATCAGGTTGAAGGTGAACACGACGTCGGCCGCCGTGAACGGCTGGCCGTCGCTCCACTTCACGTTCTGCCGAATAGTGAAGTCGAGCGTCTTGGGATCGGTGAACTTGTGACCCGTCGCCAGGAACGGGGTGAACGTGCCGTCGACCGGGCTGCGGAACTCCAAGGGCTCGTACATCAGGTACCCCCCGTGCAGCTCGGTCGCCGCAACGAACGGGTTGAAGTTCTCGACCAGCGTGGGATTGCCGGCATCGCCCTGGATGGTGAGCGTGCCGCCGCCCTTCGCGCCGCCGCCGCCGTTCGAGCTCGAGCCGCACGCGGCGAGACCGGTCGCGACGAGGGTGGCGACGGCCGCAGCAACGAGCGCTGTCTTCGTTGTCATCGTGGGTTCTCCTCATCCGTGCTCGGGCTCAGCCGGATCCGGGCGATGCCCGGCATCGGCAGGGTGAAGTCGAACTGCGCCGTCCCGCCGGCCGGCGTGACATCGGTCAGCGCAAGTTCATAGAGGTCGTCGTTCGCCCGCAGGTGGGCCCACAATGCGGCGTCCGGCCACTCGACGTCGTCCGGGCACAGCGCGACGACATTCGAGTGCTGCTGATCGACTCGAGCGAGTTTCGCCTTGTACGACACGGCATCCAGTCCGTCGATCGTCAGCTCGACGCGCCGGTCGAGGCGCGAATCGCCGTTCACCAGGTCGGAGTTGACGGTGCCGTTCCACACCAGGACGTCCACCGTGCCGTCGTCGTGCCGGGTGGCCCAGGCCTGCACGAGCTCGCGGTCGGCCGACACCGTACTGGCCAGTACGGTGTCGCCCTGGTGGGCAGCGAGGTGCACGGCCCAGTACCGCGGCTTGCGCAGGTTGCCGACGCTGAGCAACCCGAAGCCGTCGTGGAACAGCCTCGGCGGGCGGCCCAACTCCTCGAAGTGGTCGCTGATCACCCAGTACGCCAAGGCATCCAGCCGTCCCTGCACGGCGGCGTAGCCGCTCAGCGCGAACGGGGCGCCGATGACCCCGTCGTGGATGGGACCGAAGTGCGTCGGGCTCACGCCCCACTCCGTCCACCAGATCGGGATGCCGTCGAACCCGTGCCGAGCCAGGGCGGGGCGCAGGTCCAGCGGCAGGTTCCCATACGTGTGCGTACTGGCGAAATCGAGCGGCAAGCCTTCGGCCGCGGCGTACTCGGCGAGCGCTTCGACCCATTCGCCGGCGGCGGTCGAGGGCCCACCCACGCGCAGCTGCGGGTCGACGCCCTTGACGGCGCGGGCCGACTCCGCGTACAGGCGCAGGTACTCGGCCTGGGTGCCGGTCCAGAACACCTCGAGATTCGCCTCGTTCCAGACCTCGAACGCCCATTGCCGGATCTCGTCGGCGCCGTACCGCTCGACGAGATGCTGTGCGAGGGCCGCGACGAGTGCGTGCCACTCGTCCCAGTCGGCCGGCGGGGAGATGATGCCGCGGTAGGTGAACACGGTCTGCTCGGGATCGCGGGCCAACGCCGCCGGCATGAACGACAGCTCGACGATCGGACGGATGCCGATCTCCAGCAACTGGTCGTACACGGCATCCATGGCCTCGAAGTCGAACTGCAGCGTGCCTGTACTGTCCCGGCGGACGACCCCGAGGTCGTCGTGGAAGATCGCGTGGGCGCGCACGTGCGTCACGCCGAGATCTTCGTGCGCGCAGCGCAACGCCTCGGCGAACTCCGCGCCGATGTCGTGCCCCTGGTCGATCGTCGACAGGCGCAGCTGGGAGAGACGCTCGGCGCCGACCATCCGCCACACCGGGTCCAGGCGGCGGCCCGTGATCGAGCCGGCGTCGACCGTGATTGCGATCGGCTCGGCCGGCCCGGGCAATGTCCGCGCACTCACCGCGTCCGACCAGGCCCAGGCCGGGTACTCCGCGCCGGCCACCGCCCCGACGCGGTAGCGGTAGTCGACGCCGTCGAGCACGCCGGTGTCGGCGAACTCGCTGCCCGGTACCGCCGGGACGTCGCTGCCGCCGTGGTCGACGATGCGCGGCGGCCCGTCCACGCCGTCGCGAACGTCCGAGCGTTCGATGAGGTATCCGGCGGCCCCCGGTACCGGATCCCAGCGCAGCACGACGTGGCCCACCGCCCCGATCGCGCGCAGCCCGGTCGGCGCGGGTAGCGCCGCGCGGGGGTCGGCGCCCGCCGTGTCGGTGAGCCGGCGGTAGATGCGGCGCTCCCAGTCCTCACGAACGTCGGTCATGTCGTACTCCGGGTCGATGCGACGGCGGTTCGGCCGTGGGTACCGCAGCTGCGCCGCAGCACGAGCTCGGTCGGGAAGGTCAGCGAGCGACGGGGCGCGCCGGGGTCGGCGAGGCGATCGAGGAGGACCCGCACCGCGTGCTCGCCCAGATCGCGCATCGGCTGGCGGACGGTGGTGAGCGCCGGCCGTACGTGTCGCGCCGTGGCGATGTCGTCGAAGCCGGTCAGCGCGATGTCGGCGGGCACCCGCAGCCGAAGCGAGCGCAGTGCGGCCAGAGCGCCGACCGCCATCTCGTCATTGCCGACGACGACCGCGTGCGGCCGATGACGCTGCCCGGCGAGCAGCGCGTGCATCGCCCGCTCGCCACCGGCCTCGGTGAATCCACCCTCGCCGTCGGGCTCGCGCGGCACCGGCAGTCCGGCGACGGCCATCGCCTCGCAGAACCCGGCGAACCGTTCGATCGAGTCCGGCGAACGGGCCGGGCCACCGATGAACGCGATGTCCCGGTAGCCGTGAGCCCCGATGAGATGCGCGGTGATCTCCCGCGCGCCACCGCGGTTGTCGGCACCGACGAAGTCGAGCCGGCGCGGGGCCGAGCCCGTAGCAAGCACCACGACGGGCACGCTGCGCGAGATGCTCGCCAGGTCGCGGTCGGACAGGCTCCGGGCCATCACGACCAACCCGTCGACCTTCCCCGCCACGGACAGGGCCAGTTCGTGCCCGGACGTGTTACGGGTCGCGGCGATGAGGACGGCATCCCCCACGGCCGTTGCCGCTCGCTCGGCGCCGCGGATCACCTGGTCGACGTAGAGCGGCGACTCCTTCTCCGCCTCGCCGGCCTGATCCAGGTCGGGGAAGAGCAGACCGACGATGCCGGCCCGACGGACGGCCAGCCCGCGGGCCGAGTTGCTCGGCACCCAGCGCAGTTCGCGGGCCGCGGTGAGGACGCGGCGGCGGGTCTCACCGGAGAAGCCGGTGCCGTCACGCATCACGCGCGACACGGTCGCCGTCGACACCCCGCTGCGGCGGGCGACTTCGTAGATCGTCGAGCGGTCAGGCACGCAGAGCCCCGTTCTCCGGCACGTAAGCGGTTACTCTGATTAAGCGGTTACGTAACCACTTGATGGCCGGGTCGTCAATGGCCGGTTTCGCTCCGGCCCGCCCGCGCGGAATCGTCTGCCGCTAATTTGGCTTTGTGCGAACTATGGACCGGTCGACGCCTGGCGCGCTCAGGCACCTGCGGTTCCTGGTGACCGCCTTCTTCGTCCTGGACGGGTTCGTCTTCGCGAGCTGGGTCGTGCGCGTGCCGGACATCAAGGCCCAGGTCGGTGCCTCGGCCAGCAGCCTGGGCCTGGCCCTGCTCGGTGTCTCCGCCGGCGCCGTCGTGACGATGATCGTCACCGGTCGACTGTGCCGCCGGTTCGGTAGCGAGCGAATGTCGGTGGCCATGGGCGTGCTGCTCTCGCTCACGATCACGCTGCCGGCGTTGACCCGGTCCGTCGCCGTGCTCACCGCGTCACTGTTCGCCTTCGGCGTCGGCTTCGGGGGGTTGAACGTGGCGATGAACAGCGTGGCTGTGGACCTTACGGCACGCATCGCCCGTCCCATCATGCCGAGCTTTCACGCCGCCTACAGCCTCGGTGGGCTGCTCGGCGCAGTGGCCGGTGGCCTGGTGGCCGAGGCGCTGAGCCCCGCCTGGCACTTGACCCTCGTCGGCGCGCTCGGCCTGGTAGTGACCCTGCGGATCGGTGTCGCGCTGCTGCGCAACGCCGAGCCGCGGCGCAGCGCGTCCACCGCCGCGGCCGCGCCGGTCCGTCCGCGGCGCGGAACGCGGTCGTTGGTGCTGCTGTTCGGCGTGATCGCGATGTGCACCGCCTACGGCGAGGGTGCGCTGGCCGACTGGGCCGCGCTGCACCTGCGCAGCGACCTGCACACGAGCGCGGGGCTGGCGGCGGCCGGGTACGCGAGCTTCTCCGTCGCGATGCTGGCCGGGCGGCTGTCCGGTACCTGGACGCTCGCTCGCCTGGGACGGACGCGGGTGCTCGCGGCGGGCGGGCTGACCGCGGCCGGTGGCATGCTGCTGGCCGCGCTGGCGCCTGTGCTGGCGCTGGCGGTGATCGGCTTCGTCCTGGTCGGGCTCGGGCTGGCGAACGTCTTCCCCGCGGCGATCGGCGAGGCCGGCGCGCTGGCCGGATCGCAGGGGGTGGCCGTCGCCTCGACGATCGGCTACACCGGTTTCCTCGCCGGGCCGCCGATCATCGGTTTCCTCGCCGACCGCTTCAGCTTGCCCATCGCGCTCACGACCATCGCCGGCTTCGCCGCGGCCGCCGGCGCGATCGCGTTGGTGGCGCGTCACGCCGAGGCCAGGATGCCGGTGCCCTGATCAGCCGGCGCGCAGCGCCAGGACGAGGCTCACCGCGCCGCCGGCCGCGGCCAGCGTCCGGACGTGGTTCCAGGCCATCCAGGCCGAGTAGAAGTGCGACCAGGTGGAGCCGGCACCGGCGCCGTTCGGGTCGACCTTCATCAGCTGATCGTTGTGCGGGACGTGGTAGGCGACCAGGATCAGCACGCTGACGAGGTAGAGCGCGGCGCCGACGATCTGCCACACCGCCGCCGGGTCGCCGCGATGCTGGAACCCCGAGATCATGAGCAGCACGCACGCGATGCCGGTGCCGAACAGCACCAACATGAGCAGCGGGTTGCTCGGCGCCGCCTTGTTGATGGCGTTCATGGAGCTGATCGCCTGCGAGTGCGGCAGCTTGCGCAGCCCCGGCATGACGAACGTCGAGAAGGCGAGGTACACGCCGCCAGCGAGGCCGGCGCCGATCGCCGCGGTCACGGTCAGGCCTCGTGCGTAGGTATCGATCATCGTTGTCATGGCTGCTAGTCAAGCCCGGAACGGCGAGACGCTCCATAGCTGATTCGCTCGAATACATTCGCCTGCGTCTACACTGCTCGACATGGACGCACTGGTCGGCTTCCTCAACGGGCCCCGCGCTCGGGGCGCGTTCCTGCTCCGTTCGGTGCTGGATCCGCCGTGGTCGCTGCGCATCCGGGACGAGGCGCCGCTGACGGTCATGGCCGTCGTGCGGGGCACCGCCTGGGTGGTGTGCGACGACGAGTCACCGGTCGAACTGCACGCCGGCGACGTCGCCGTCATCCGCGGACCCGAGCACTACACAGTCGCCGATTCGCCGACCACCCCGCCGCAGGTGGTCATCCATCCGGGCCAGGTCTGCACGACGCCGGACGGCGTGAACGTCGCCGACTCGATGAGCCAGGGCGTGCGCACGTGGGGCAACAACCCGGACGGCGGCACGGTGCTACTCACCGGCACCTACGAGGGCGCGGGCGAGATCAGCCGCCGGCTGGTCGACGCGCTGCCACAACTGGTCGTGCTGCGCGACGGCGAGTGGGACTGCCCGGTGATCCCGCTGCTCGCGGCCGAGATCGGCAAGGACGACTTCGGGCAGGAGGCGGTGCTCGATCGGCTGCTGGACCTACTCGTCGTCGCCGTGCTGCGCGCCTGGTTCGCCCGGCCCGAGGCGCGCGCCCCGAGCTGGTATCGCGCATCGGCCGATCCCACCGCCGGTCCGGCGCTGCGGTTGCTGCACAACAACCCGGCCCATCCGTGGACGGTCGGCTCGCTCGCCGGCGAGGTGGGCGTATCCCGGGCGGCGCTGGCTCGTCGATTCACCGAGCTGGTCGGTGAGCCGCCAATGGCGTTCCTCACCGGCTGGCGGCTCGCGCTGGCCGCCGACCTGCTGCTCGACCCGGGCGCCACCGTGGGCGCCGTCGCCCGCCAGGTCGGCTACGCCAGCCCGTTCACGTTCAGCACGGCGTTCAAGCGGCGCTACGGGGTCAGCCCGGCGGCGCACCGGCGCAACACCGTGGTGGCCGCGGCGTCCTGAGCCGGATTGAACCTTGCCCCGGCCGGGCCCGTGACGTCTGATAGACGCATCCGCCCACCAGGAGGCCCGCCATGCGCGGAGTCGGCATCCTCTGCTCCACCGGCGTGCTGCTCTCCGCCGGCCTGTTCGCCGGGTCGCAGGCGACCGCCACCGCCAGATCGGGGCCGGACAGCGTGCTGGCCGCGGGCCGGTCCGGCCATCCGGTCACCGTCACGATCGTCGTTCCCGAGGGCGTCGGCGGGGTGATCACGCAGATGGTGGTGGTGGGCCGGCCGGGCACCACGCCCGAGGTCGGGCCGAGCGAGGACCGGCTGCCGCCGAGCGCGGTCCAGCGCGTCGCCAACGAGCTCGACTCGGTCACGTCGTTCACCTACACCTCGCTGAGCGCCCGCGTGACCCCGACGACGCCGGGCACCTACCCGGTGTTCGCCTTCGCCTCGCGCGAGCTCGGCTGCGGCAGCTCGAACATGGCCGAGCCGCACGATCTGACCATCACCCGGGTCGGGCTGCTCCGCGTCACCTGATCCTGCTCAGCCCGCGGGCGGGCAGGCCCGGGCGGCGGCGTCACCCACGAGGGCGATCTCGACCGGGTCGAGCAGCGACTGCCGGTACATGACCCGTTCGGCCAGCCGATCGACGCCGACCAGCTCGACGCCGTCGTCCACGTGCAGGCCGAACTTCTCGCCGACGACGGTGAGCATCGGGAAGACGGCGATCGTCCAGCCCGGGTCGAAATCGCGGGCGACGGTGGTCGCGATCTCGTCGGCGGCGGCGACCGTGAAGTCGGCGAGCCCGGTGAGCGTCTGCCCGGCCACGCACGGCTTGCCACCGAGCCACTGGAACGGACGGCGGCTGGTGATCGCGACGACGTTCACCAGGTAGAGACCCGAGCCAGCGACGACCACGTGGTCGAGCTGTCCGGCCGAGTGCGGCAACCGCCGATCGTGCAGCGTGCGGACGCCGACCCGGACCAGCCGATCGAGCACCTTGCCGCTGCGCTGCTCGGCCCGGGACTGCTCGCGCAGGTCGCGCTGTTCGGGGCTCATCCGGCCCGGATAGAGCGTGCGCGAGCGGTGGAACGCGGCCAGGGTCGACTGGCCCGCGGTGTTCTCGTTGCCCGGGACGATGTCGGGCCGGTGCCGCGGCGTGGCCATGCCGTGGCGCTGCTCGGCCTGCTCGCGCTCGTCCATGCCGCCAGTCTCGCTCATCGTTGCCGCCAGGTGTCCGCGTGCAACCCGCGTTCGTGCGCGGCGGCGAGGGCCGATCGGGCCGGATCCCGGCGCGCGTGCCAGGACGTCTCGGGGCTGGCCGTCGCCCGCGCCCGCGCCCGCTCGAGGTCGGCGAGCAGCTCGGCGCCCGGCTTGCCGGCCACCACGCGCCGCAGCGTGACGATGGACGGCGCTCCGGCTCCGGCGACCACCAGCGCCTCACCCGGGCGCAGCGGACGTTCGACGCCGAGCTTGGTCAGCTCCTTGGTGGCCGCCCCGCCGAGGTACACCAGAACCGCGGTGCCGTTGACGATCGCGCGCGCCGTGTCCTCGCCGTAGCAGGTGGCGAGCCGTTGTCGAGACGGCGCCGTCCACACGACGCCGGGCGGGAGCGTGGGGACGGGCGCCGACGGCAGGTCGTCGAGGACGGCGACCGTACCGGGCGGGGCGAGGTCGAGCAGGTCGTCGGCGACGGCGGTGAGCAGCGGCGACACGGACACCACCGGATCGTCCGAGCCCAGCAGGTAGATCGTGCCGCCGCGCGCGAGCAGGTCCGCGACGTCGGTCGCCGGATGCCCGGCGCTGGGCAGACAGCGTTGGGCAATCTCCTTGTGCAGCAAGGCATCCATCGCTTGTTGCAACGTGGCGGTGGGTGGTTCGCGCAGTGCGTTGCGCAGCAGGTCGGCCCAGTGCGACTCGGCGTGCGGATGCTCGCGCAGGATGGTCTCGGGCACGTCGCCGGCCACCGGGTCGGCCACCCAGGACAGCACGTGGTCGATCGTGCGTCCGGTCAACGCCGCGGCGTGCAGGTAGCACTGCAACACCTTCGCCGCCTCGGCCGCGTTCGCCCGAGCGACGGCGTCGTTACCGCCGTCGGACGCGGCGCCCAGCACGGTGCCGGCGGTGAACGCCTTCGCCCGCCGGGTGGCGACGGTCGAGTCGACGCAGCCGCGCAGCGGATCCCAGGTCAGGGGCGGCAGTCCGGGCAGCCGGCCGAGCGGATCGAACACGGCCACCGCCTCGCCCCGGCGGGCCAGCGTGAGCAGCACGTCGTCGGGTTTGGCCGCCACCTGCACGACCGCGCCCGGCGCGGCCAGCACGGCGTGGGCCACCACGTCGAGCGTCTTGCCGGACGTCGCCGGGCCGATGACGCCCACCGTGCGGTCGTAGGGCACCCACAGGTCGAGCCGGTGGGCCCGGCCCAGGGGCCAGCCCGCCGGGGCGGCGCGCGTCGGGATCTGTGGGGCGACCTTGCGCAGCACGGCTCCGGCGGCGCGGCGCAGCGGGTGGCGGCGGCGTCCGAGCGCGGCCGCGACCTCCTCCTTCGACGCCAGCCGGGACGCGCCGGACGCGCCGGACGCGCCGGACGCGCCGGGGCCATCCGATGCCGGGCGCACCACCTGGCCGGCCCAGCGCGCGAACAGGATCCCGGCGGCCAGCACGACGAGTTCGACCAGCACGACGACGACCCACAGCGCGACATCGCCGGGCAGCCGGCGGGCGACGTCGGCCTCCAGGCCGTGCCCGGGGCGTCCGGTCAGCAGCCCGCCGAGCTCGTGCGCGGCGCCGTCAACCCCGGACGGGCCGGCCCAGCCGTCCCCGAACAGCCACGCCGCCAGGCCGACCCCGACCACGCCACCCAACGCCAGCGCGAAGATCGTCAACCCGACGCCGATCACCGCCAGGTCGTTGGGACGCAGCACGGGGGGCTGCTTGGGTCGGGGCATCGAGAGCTCAGCTCGATCGCAGGACGACCGCCGCCAGCAGCCGTTCGATGCTCGGCCGGCACTTCGAGTCGGTCAGTGGCTTGGCGCTGTGCGGGACGCGCACCGTCTCGACCCCGAGTCCGGTCAGCTGCGCCTCGGCCGCCGCGGCGTCGGCCGGCCAGTGTCGGCGGCTGCCGACGATCGCGACGACCGAACGCCGCGCGACGTGTTCGGCGCCGATCGCGTGGAAGTAGGTGAGTGCCTCGGCGACGCCCCACAGCCCGGTGCGCGTGGCCGAGGCGACCCAGACGACGGCGGAGTTCGGGTTGCGGATCAGGTCGCGCGTGGGCGATCCGGCGACATCGGCCACGGTGTCGATGAACGTCAGCCGGGCCAGTTTGGCCATCCGGTCGATCGCGGTGAGCATCGTCCGCGGCTCGCTCAGCACACCGCGGCTCGGCGACGGACCGGCCAGCGTCGGCAGTCCATCCACCGTGGTCAGCAGCCGCGGCATGACCGCCGCCGGGATCGGCCACGACATCGTCGCCAGGTCGGCGGGGCAGTACTCGCCGGGATGATCCGCGGCGGCGGACAGTGCGCCCCACATCGGGACGGCGTCGACGGTCACCGGGTCCTCGCCGCGGACGCGTCGGAACGCCCCGGCCAGCGCCCGGGTGATCGTCGTCCGACCGATGCCGCCCTCCCAGCCGACCACCGGGGCCAGCGCCCCGCGCCGCAGCTGCCGCCGGGCGATGTCGAGCACGACGTGGTGGTCGTCGGGCAGCGGCCCGATCGGCTCGCGGGGCCCGAGCGCAGACAGCTGGTCGCGTCCACCGGCCGGCTCGACGATCGAGAACGGCGCGGCTGCGTTGGCCACCGGGACGGGCCGGGCACCGTGCCCGACGCCCGACGGCTGGACCGGCTCCGGCTGAACCGACTGGATCGGCTCCGGCTCCGGCTGGATCGGCTCCGGCTGAGCCGGCTCCGGGTACGCGTGCGCCGGAAACGCCGGTCGGGGCGGACCTACTTGGGCCGGCGGCACGGGCGGCAGCTCCTCCCCGGAGCCGGCGGCCTGCTGGTCCTCGCTGGTCATGGTCAAGAGGATGCTCCTATGGTCACCGGGGCTTGGCGCTGCTTGTCCAGCAACGTGGTCATCTGCCGGCCGGCGTCGGCGATCTGCCGGTAGTCGTCGACCAGCGCGGAGTCGGTCTGCATGATCGGCCACTCGGCGCCGTTCGCGTCGATCACGTGGTCGACGACGAGGTGGTGGCTGACACCCTTACGGTCGACGACGCGCCAGATGGCACTGCCCTGGTCCAGGGCGGTGAGCATCTCGACGACCGTCGACGTGAGCGAGAGCATCCGCCCGGCGGCCCCGCCTTCGATCGCCGACTGGCGATGCAGCACGTGCACGTCGATGTCCTTGAGCATGCCCTCGGCGATGGAGTCCAGGCGCGGGTCGCCGGTCTGCCAGTCCGACGGACGGTGCGCGATCAGCAGCGGGATGCCGCCGACCAGGTCGCGCACCACCTTGATCCGGTTGGCCAGCCGGCCGACCAGCCCGTAGAAGCGCATGTAGCGCCAGACCTCGTCGTAGCAGATCGTCCACACCGCCTCGTCGAACTGGACGCCGAGCTCGATCGCCGACTGCGTGCACGTCACGACGAGGGCCAGTGACGCGTCGTCGAGCTGCAGTCGCGACAGGTCGACGACGACGGCCGGGCTGCTCGTGTCGATGGTCTTGTCGGTGTCGACGTCGAGCACGCCGGCGAACACCCCCCGGACCAGCAGGCGCATCGTCAGCGCCAGGTCGTAGGTCTCGTCGACGAAGCGCGGCACGTTCGGGATGAGCTCGCGGGTGAGCACGTCACGCGGCGGGTCGAGCAGCCAGGTGCAGATGTCACCGAGGGTCGGCTGCTTCCAGCGACTGCTGTCGCCGTCGTCGTGTACCGCTGAGCGCAGGGCCAGGTCGAGCGCGGTCTTCTCCGACGGGGACAGCTCGCGCTGCAACGCCGCCTTGGCCAGCGACGACAGCGTGGTCGCGCGGTGGTTGGCGATGGTCTCGCGCCAGAACCCTTCGTGGACGCCGGTCGGCCGGCCCGGCGTGGCCAGCGGCGAGAACCGCATCGGCGAGCCCGGTCCGAGCACGATCGGCTCGCCGCCGGCGGCCCGGCACAGGCGCCCGTACTCGCCGCGGATGTCGCCCGGCACCGCCCACTTGCGTCCGAACGGCATGCCCCGCCACAGGATCGACTTGGCGCCCATCGACTTGCCCGAACCGATCACCCCGTAGATGACCATCGCCGGGTTCGACACGATGCCCTGCGCGTAGGCGACCTGGCCGTCCCATCCCCAAGCGCTTCCCGACAGCCGGTTGACGCCGTGGTACTGCCCGAAGTAGGGCAGCCCCGAGCCGGCGACGAACGGGTACGTGCCGGCGAGCTGGTCGGTCGTCTCGTCCAGCGAGGGACGCTTCTCTCGGAGCCAGACGACGCCGCCGGCCGGACCGGGTGGGCCGTAACCGAGGAAGCGAGTGCCCTTGGTCATGTCGGCCAGGTTGCGCACCGATTCGCGGCGCAGGTGACGCTGGTTGCGACGCAGTGTCTTGTCGTCGTCGGACACCCAGTCCGGATGCGCCCCCGGCTCCTGTTGCTGGCGCTTACTCACAGCGACCTGGCCATGGGGACGGCGGCCACCGCGAACGCCTGGTCGTGGGCGTTGTACATCGGCTGCAGCTCGAGTTGGGACTGCTGGGCCAGGCTCATGACGTCGTGTTCGGCGCTGTCGAGCTCGTCCGGGTCGGTCGCGGTCACGACGACGAACGCCCGCACCGACAGCATCCCCTCGCCGTTGAGCAACGCCTCCTCGCGGCGTTCGAGGTGCGTCTTCGTTATCGCGGAGCGCCGCTTGCGCCGCAGCCGCAACCACGAGCGCAGACCCTCCTCGCCCTCGTTCTTGTCCGCCTTCTTGTCCAGCCGTCTGGCCGATACACGCGTCGATCGCGGCTCGAACGTCAGCGAGATCGCCCGGCGGTAGCGGCAGAACAGCAGCAACGGCGTCAGGAACGCCGACGGCGCCGCCTTGCGCGGCCACTCGGCGACCCAGAACCCGCGGTGCCACCCCGAGTCGGTGCGGTAGGACGACCACAGCGACTTGGCGTGCGCCGGTCCGGCCTGACGAGGGTCGACGCCGGAGGGTAGGCCGGGTGATCCACCCGGGACGTCGGACACCGCGCCGCCCCGCTGGTCGACCAGCGGCGTGGCCGACGGGTCGAACGCGGTTCGCAGGATGTAGGCCAGTTGCCGCGGTGGGGCGTAGCCCTGCACCTTGACACCGGCCGCGGTGAAGTCTGCAGCCAGCCTGCGCATCTCGCGGTCGACCACGGCCGCCGCGCCCCTATCGCCGCCGCCGGCCCGGGCGATGTCGCGCGCGGCCGCCTTGGCGTCCAAACATACGGCGACGTATGTTTCGTGCCGCTGGCCCACCGGCCCGGCGGCGGAGATCACCGCCTCGTACGACTCGATCGCGGCGTCCGGCGGCGGGGGCAGGTCCGGGCGGGTCAGGTGCGTGGCCCGTGAGGTGTAGTCGCGGTGCAGGGTGTCGCCGGTGTCGGGCACCGTCCGTTCGAGAATCTGCAACCGCTTGATGTGCCGGGTCGAGTCGCACAGCGCGGCGAGCATCCGTCCGTACGCGGTCTCGCGGCGTTCCTGCTCCTCGGTCTCGAGCAGGTGGAACGAGCTACCCTCCAAGACCAGCACGGCTGTATAGGTGTGCTCGCGGAAGTCGTGCCACAAGCCGATCGGCGGGCTCGACGGTCCGGTGGCCAGCTCCAGCCACCGGGTGGCGCCGAGCAATCCGGGGAGCCGGGCCGCGGGAACCTCCCATTCATCGCTGCGCATCCGGAACAGTCCTCCTCGGTAGGTCTCCTGCTTGGTCCACCGCTGCAATCTCAGGGAGACGTAAAGGCGGGTCCAGTGGATGGGCGGCAACCCGAGGTAGACCGGCATCCACCCGAACATGAGCAGCAGCCCCATCAGGGCGAGCGTCACCAAGCGGCCCGCCCACGACATGCCCGGTGTGAGCACGGCCAGGAACATCCCGAGCACGGCCGCGATCAGCAGCAGCTGCCCGCCGGACTGGCCCAGGATCAGCCCGCCCGGCTCGCGGGGCCCGAACGTGTAAGTGCGCTCGCGCGATGCGGTCATGTCGTGACCTCCGCCGGCTTGGTTCGCTTCCCCGCCGAACGTCCATGATCAAGAGGGGGTTGTGGCGGCCAGGGCGACCACTTCTCCCTCTTGATCAAGGGGGAGAGGCGGCGGGCAGTCCAGCGCACCGGTGTGGTCATGAGTCGGCTCCTCGATGGCGAGCCACCACATCGGCGGCGGTGGTGCGTGACGGCGCCGGTGCCGGCGGGGGCGCCGGGCTGGCCGGGGCGGGGGTGGGCGACTGGGCGGTGCGCGGTGACCCGGACGCGGGGGGCGGCGGCGCCGGGCGGTGCCCGTTCCCGTTCGACCCGGCGCCGGCCGCGGCCGTCGCCGGCTGCGCGGCCCGCAGCGGCGCCCCACGCACCGCTCCGGCAACCGCGGCGTGCCGGCCACCAGAGCCGGCGCCGGACGGGCTGGCGGCACCCACCGCGGCCGCGCCCGTCTGCGCCGGGCCACCACCACCGGAGCGCCACATTCCGCGCGACTGCTGGTACAGCGCGCCGGCGCTGCCACCGACCGCCGCCGCACCAGCGACCACCGCGGTATGCCCGGCCGCGCCGTGCGCGACGTGGTCGATGCCCGCCCCGAACAGCCGGATGATCTTCCATGGTGCGAACGCGGCGCCGAGCATGCAGAGCACGCCGATCATGAACGCGGCCATGGACGCCCCGGTTCCCATCAGGCCGATGCCGAGCAGGAACACCACCGCGACCAGCGGCTTGAACATGATCAGCCCGAACAGCATGGCCAGCGTCACCTGCGGACCGCGCCGCAGCGCCGGCGGCCCGACGAGTCCCGCCATGGCGATCGGAATGCCCAGCGTGGCCAGGGCAATACCCGCCGACCGTCCCAACGCGTACGCCGCGAGGAACAGCGCCGCGACACCGCCGACGATCAACATCAGGAACAGCAGGATGCTCACCGTCACGTCCGAGCTCGACGGCACCGCCGCCCCGAGCGACGCGCCCAGGACGGATTGGAACCGCGCGGCAAGGTCCGACCACGACGACCCCGCGCCGACCGTCGTGATCGCAGTCGTCAGCCCGTCCACGGCGGCCAGGACCAGCCTCACGAAGGGCACGGCGACCGCCAGCCCCCATCCCCAGATGGCGATGTTGCGCACCGTGGTCATCGCGATCGACGGACGCAGCACCGCCATCGACACACCGAGCGACAGCAACGCGTAGAGCATCGCGAGCATCGCCGAGATCAGGGTCAGCACCAACCACAATCGGATGAAGATGTCGGTGCCGAACAGCGTCGTCGGATTGAGCCCGTGCACGAGCTGGTTCAGCGCGAACTTCAGCTCGTCGACCAGCCCGTTGGCCATCCACCGTGAGACGGCGTTGACGATGCAGTGCCAGCTGGTGAGCGTGCAGTCCTTGCCCTCCAGCCAGTTCGCGGCGGCCACTCCGGCGATGCCGCCCGCCGCGCAGCCGATCACCAACCCGACCGGACCGCCGAGCAGGCTGCCGCCGGCGCCGCCGACCAGGCAGCCACCGACCGCGCCGGCGATTCGGTTCCAGTCGAACCCGGTGCCGGTCTTGACGTCCGTGCCCCGTACCGCGTGCTGCCACGGCGGGCTCTTGGCCGGCCCGGACTCCTGCAGCGCCTGCCTGGTCGCCGACAACATCTCGACGGTCGGGACGAAGGGCATCGAGGCACCGATGAGGTAGTTGTTGAGCAGCTGGCAGGACTGCTTGACCCGGGCCGGGTCGCCCTGGGCCCACGCGGTGATCGACACCGGCATGTGGTCGGCGGGGATGTGGTTGCAGTCGACGCCGCCCTGCGAGCTGCGATGCCACCACTGCAGCGCAACGGTGTCGGTCTTGCCGTCGTCGTTCTTGCCGCAGGCGAGGCTCGACTTCTTCGGCGCCGGACACGTGTCGAACACGCTTCCGGGCCACCACGTGGACAGCTGGTGGGCCAGGGAGTTGTTCAGCGTCGGATATACGAGCACCCGGTCGCTGCAGAACACCGGCGACACCGCGTCGGGCGGGACGGCGTCGGCGCGGTGCGCGATGAGTTGCCCGCAGCGCAGGTCGTCGGGGTCGACGTTCACCGACGCGAACGACGTCGTCTTCCAGGCGGCGCCTTCGTAGGTCTGCACCGAGCCCTGATCGTTGCCGCAGCGGTCGTGGTCGAGGCTCAGGCTGATCGACGGCTTCAGCAGGCCGGTCGCCTGATCGATCCGCATCGGACACTCGAGGTACCACCGCCCGCCCGTCGGCATGACCACGTACGGGTACTTGACGCCGTCGGAGGCTGTCGCGTCCTGCAGCCCCGCCGTCGGCGTGAGCTGCCAGTTCGTCGACGGGTCGGCCCCGGCGGAGTTTTGCACGCCGAGAGCGGCCGTTCCGACGAGGAATCCGAAGATGGTCAGCACGACGATCCACGCGGCTCGCTTTCGAGCGCGTGGCATGGGGCGACGATCCCTACGAGCCACCGGCAGCCACCCAACCCGGACCGAAGCCCGCTACCTGCGATTGGCTGGCGGTCGAAGGGGTCGCCTCGAGGGTTGTGTTCACCGCGCCGGACAGCCACCACCGACCGTCCTGCCAGTGCAGGCCGAAGCTCGTGATCCACCACTGGGCCTGCGGCGCCGACCCGTCCTTGTACGAGTCGACGAACGCCACCCACGCCCGGCCGGTGACGTCGCTGCCGGAAACCTGCAGGTTGGTTGCCGCCACGGCCGCGTACTCGTTCGCGACCTTCGCGTCGAGCGCCTTGTACGCGCTTCGCACCGAGTTGAGCTCGCTCGCCTGGATGAGACCGCCGAGTCGGGCATCCCGATCGGACGCCCCGCCCAGGGCGAAGTAGGCCTGGACGAGGCAGACCGCGGCGGCATTGCGCCCGGGCGCGTCCCGTCCGCCCGGGCACGCCGTACCGCCGCCGCTCGGCGTCGCCGCCGCACTGGTCGAACCGTCGGCGGTTGCCCGTCCGACCAACAGGCCAGCGCCCACCGCGACGACCACCGCCAGAACGGCGTATGGCCATCGTCGGGGTTGCTGGCCCGGGTAGTGCGGCATCAGCAGGTCACTCCGGAGCCCCAGCTGTAGGCCAGGTTGATCAGCACGGCGATCAGCCCGACGATGAACGCCACGGCCAGACCGCCGACCACCATGATCCGGCCGTGCTGGCCCGATCCGTGTACCCCGATCGTCTTGCCGAGCGGGATCCACGAAAGGCCGCCGAGGCAGCACAGCGCGGCCAGGCTGATGACGATCACCGCGACGATGTTGATCAGGTGCTGCAAGGCGGTCAGACCCGGCGCACCCGCACCGTCGAGGATGTTGATCGTTACCGGCTTTTTCGTGCACGTCGACGTGTCGCCGGGAGCGGCCGCGTACACACGTGCGACTGCGGACATGAGGACCTTCATCGAGGCCACCTCCTCCTTAGGGGGTTGTTGTTCCTGATCTTGATGGATGAGTCGTCAACCGGCCAGCCTGACCGCATATGGCATGACTTCTGACTCATCGACCCCC
>Ga0137412_10000118_pt3 | contig 23468 bp, 13 predicted proteins | sample CZODoug2_1_16fun_FD_122160 | JGI IMG/M metagenome (GOLD analysis project Ga0137412, IMG submission 122160) | Vadose zone soil fungal communities from Angelo Coast Range Reserve, California, USA - CZODoug2_1_16fungal (Hybrid Assembly) | ecosystem: Environmental > Terrestrial > Soil > Vadose zone... | reverse complement strand
ACGGGACCGACCATTTGCACCACGTCTGGTTTTTGTGTGCCGGGAGCGTCCTGTTGTGCTCTGGATCGGTTGGTTTGTTGGGCCTGCTTCGTGCGGTTTCCCTGGGCGAACAACGCCACAGCGATGCCCAGAAGGCAAAACATAGCTGCAGTTAAAATGCGAAGATTAAAGAAGGCAGATTGCGAAGTGGATTTCTTTTTCATAGATGAAGTTAATTTTTACTCGAGAAGTAGAGTGGCGATGCTATCGGTTATGCTGGAAGCGTGTCAACATCTTTTTAAATTTTTCACGAAATTTTTGCTGCTTCCTTAACCACGAATGGACACGAATAGACACGAATGTTGAATGACGAGGCGACCAATGCTCAACGGATGTTCCTGCTCATGCTCGTGCTCACCTTTTTGAACCGCGGATGGCGCAGCGCGGCTCCGCCGCAACCGAAGATTTGTCCGCCAAATACGCCAAAGAGAAAACGAAACTGACCTCTGACTTCTGATTTCTAACCTCTGAATGTTTGGCGTCATTCGGCGTGTCCGCCGTCGGACGGACTCGTCCCGTGGCGAGTTTGGCGGATCATTTCCTTGCCAGAAAATCTTCGCAACACGCGATGAATTTGGCTTATAGCATTTCTCCTTTGGTAACGATGCTGTTACTAATTTCGCATAGGAATGACGAAATGAAGAGGGCCCGCGAATCGCCCGACTTCGTCCCGCAGTCGCGCGACTGCGGCGCGGCAGGCCGCGGCGAATTGACCCGCATTTTTCTCAATCTCTCTGGCGCTCTGCGATCTGCCTTTCGTGTGATTCGCGGGAAGATCTGATCCAAAATCCGAAAACCCACCCTTGGGCGGGGCGGACGCATCCCACTGCCCAAAGCACTTCGCACAAAATTTATCTGGGGAGCACAGGCCGCTGGCCTGTAGTTCGCGGCCGCTTACCGCGAACAGCTTGTGCCACCTTCGCGCGTTTACGTACAAGTCATTCGGCCAGCGGTCGAATGCTACAGGCCAGCGGCCTGTGCTCCCCAGAACCCTATGTCCCCTAAAGGCGAGTGGCGAAAACTCACGACGTTGCGATCCACCATTCACTTCTTACCGATCACCGATCACTCGGGAATCAGGGCCTCGGTAGCGGAGTAGGGCGACCTCTGGGCGACGGTCTTGTTCGAGGCGTCGGTGTTGGTCGTGGCGTAGGTGTAGCCGTTGGTGTCGCGGTAGGAGTAGTTGTAGGCGTGGCCGTGGGGGTTGCGCTAGGTGTAACTGTCGGTGTAACAGTAGGCGTCGAGGTCGATGTCGCAGTCGCGGTAGGTGTCGGCGTCGGAGTACCTCCGCCGGTGGGAGAAACGCGCACATAATAAACATCTTGTTCATGCCCGCCAACGGCATTCGGATTTTCGTTAAAAGTAGCTGTATACGCCACGTTGCCTCCAGTATTGTCTGACACAATCGTGATGTAATCGCCTATCTTTTCATTTTGTGGAAAGCCTGCATGCGGATTGAACGTATTGCTCACCTGGACGTTAGGGGCCCAAGTTGCACCGCCATCGGAGCTGAAGGAATAGAACAGCTGCGATTGAATATTGTCGGCAGCGTTTCGCGTGTCATACCACACCGTATCAATGCGTCCGTTGGGTGCGACTGAAAGGGTACCAAAAAAGTGCCACTTATTATGGTTAATGGGGTCGTCATTGATTCGCTGCGGCGCGCTAAAGGTCAGGCCGTCGTCGGTGCTGCGTGCAAACATCACATCAGTCCCGTTGCCAGCGCCGAATGGTATCACACTCGCCAGCATGTAAACGTTGTTGTCAGTGGCCGTCCCGGAGCGGTCCACTGCGATGAACGTCTGTCCACAAAGTCCTATTCCATTGATCCCACCCTGAATGAGATCGCCCCCAAGGTTGACTGTAACGTTTTGATCGAAACTTGGCGTGACGTTTGGGTCCTGTGCATTCGATGAGCGAAGGCAGTGAAACGGGCTCCCTCCTCCGCCAACAAACAGATTGCCATCGGTGTCCACCTCCAGCGTTCCGGTATCAGTAAAATTTGGAGGACTGATAGGACTCTGCCAGGTCACCCCACTGTCGAGGGAACGATTGAATGCGCCAAAGTCACAAGCAAAGAACTCAGTCCAAAACTGGTATAAGAATCCGTGACCCGTGCCACCGGTCGTATCGATGGTAAACCACTGCTTGTCGCCTCCGTGCCCGGCGCCGTCGGGAGACTCCTCGACGAAGGTTTGGCCGCCGTCGCTTGAGCGCCACACGTCATCGCAAAAATCGTCTCCACGTAGACTGAGATAGAAAAAGTTCCCCGCTTCATCGGATCTTGTCACTGGATCGCTGCGGAAAACACCGGGCTGTAAAACACCGGGAAAGGTCCAGTGCACACCGCCATCAGTTGTGTATCCCCACCCGCCCTGTCGGAAATCGGAGTTAATGGTGTCGAACTGCCTCCAACCGATGGTCATCTTGTTGGGATCGGTGGGGTCGACCGCAATCGCGGGCTCGTTCGCGCAGTCGCCGAGAATGTTGTTGCCACTTGCATCGACGTTTGCCTGGAAACTGGTGAACACGCCGAATTGCGAGATTATGCGGGGCGAAGTCTCCATTTTTCGCGGAGGTGCAGGTGGCATACCCTTGGATGTTTCAAGTGGCTCGTTTAGCGGCAGCTTACGGATGGGCGCCAGCGTTTGTCCCGAAACCGTAGCAAGGGCGAGCGGCAGAAGTATTACAGTGGCTAATAGCTGACCCGCCTTCGACAAGGCTACGGCGGGCAGATAGTTGATGGCTGATAGTTTTTTATTCATGGCTGATACTTAATAGCTGATAGTGATTTTCCTGTGGAGCGGCAGAGGAGTGTTTACTCGCTCGCGCTCCCTTTATCCAAGAGAACAACGTTGTCGAGGATTATCTGCCGCGTCTTTGGTAACAGGATTGACAGGGATGGTTGACGGTGGAGGGCGGAGCTCCACAACGCCCAACGAACGTTTCCCGATCCCCGAGGCTTGCAGGAGCTCGCCCCTCAATATTTCTTCTCGCTGAGAACGGAACGGGACGATTTAAGAGACACGATCTCCGACGCATCCCAGCGCGCCGTTTTCTACCAATCACTAATCACTTCTTACTAATCACTAGTCCCCTACGGCCTTGGCCGCGGAGTCGGACGCCCTCTCGGCGTCGGAACACTCCTCGGCGTGGGCGTTGGCCGTGGAGTAGTTGTGGGTGTTGCTGTAGCCGTCGGAGTAGCAGTTGGCGTAGCTGTAGGCGGTGGTGTTACCGTAGGTGTGGGTGTACTTGTCGGAGTCGGTGTTGCAGACGGTGATGCGGCTGGCGTTGGAGTCGGTGTGGATGCTTGTCCACCAGGGAATACTCGCACGTAATAAACATCTTCCTCGTGCTGATTCCTGTTTGGATTGAAGTTAAACGTAGCAGAATACGCCACGTTGCCCCCAGTATTATCGGAGACGATAGTGATATAGTCGCCTATCTTGTTCTGATTCGGGTAGCCTTCGAAAGGATTAAACGCATTGCTAACCGCCACATTGGGAGCCCAAGTGACGCCGCCATCAGTGCTCCAGGAATAGAACAACTGTGAGTCCGTGTTATTGGCAGCATTACGCGTGTCATGCCAAACCGCATCCAAGCGACCATTGGGCGCTACAGCAAAGGTTCCAAACCAATGCCACTTATTAGGATTAACCGGGTCGTCATTAACCTTGACCGGCACGCTGAAGGTTAATCCGCCGTCTGTGCTGCGCGCAAACATCACGTCGGTTGTGCTTTGCCCGGTAGGCACCACGCTGGCGAGCATGTAAATGTTATTGTTGGTCGGACCACCAGAGCGATCAATCGCCAGGAACAACATTCCATCCAATCCTCCGGGATTGATTCCCCCGAAACTAAGATCGCCACCGAGGTTGACAGCGGTGCTTTGGTCAAAAGTCGGCGTCTGGCCCCCGATTTGTGCATTGCTCGAGCGCTCGCAGTAAAAGGTATTGCCTTCTCCGCCAACAAAGACGTTGCCATTGGTATCCACATCGAGTGATCCATAGATCGGGGAGTTAGGAATAGTAACCGGCGCCTGCCAGCTAATTCCGCCGTCGGTGCAGCGTTGGAATTGCACGCCGCCGCCGCTGCAGTTAATGCCGTCGTCTAACTGGTATTGAAAGCCATGCCCAGGGCCGCCGGTCTTATCAATGGTTAACCATTGCTTATCCCCTCCTCCTGCTCCTTGGTCCGGCGAGCGTTCCACCCAGGATTGACCGCCGTTTGTCGAGCCCCAGAGGTCATCGCAAAAAAATGACTGATTAACGTCCGACCGGAGACTGAGATAGAAAAAATTCCCTATCTCATCCGCCTGCGTCACTGGGTCGCTGCGGAAGACATTGTTTTGCAGGACGCCAGGGAAGGTCCAGTTTATGCCGCCATCAGTGGTATAACCCCAGCCACCCTGACGGAAGTTGGAGGTAACGTCGTTGAACTGTCTCCAGGCGATTGCCATCTTGTTACCATCTGTAGGGTCGACAGAGATCGAGCACTCGTTGGCCGCGTCTCCAACGATGTTCTGCCCATTCTGATCGACGTTCACCTGGTAACTAATGAATAAGCCGAACGGCGAGATCATTCGTGGCGAGGTCTCCATCTTCCGGGGAGGCGCAGGAGGGTTATCGTATTTCTCCAGCGGCTCGTTTCGGGGCGCCTTGCGTGTGGGCGCCAGTTGAGCTGAAGCAGCGGTTAGCGCACTAAGCAAGGCCAGGCAGATCAATAGGGTTAGTGAAACTGTGGAGCGTCTCATATCAGTGATGTGGTTACAGCGTTGAATTGATGAAGCGGATTAAGATTCAGGAATCTCGATCGCCTCGCTGGCGCTGTTCGTAATCGCAAATGCCTGCCCTGTCGAGAATTTATTTGCGGATCTTAGTACGAGATTGAAAGGGCGTTGAGCCGTGGAGGGCGGAGCTCTGCGACGCCTACCGAAGATCCCACGCTCCAAAGGCTCGCACGAGCTCGCCCCTGCACATTTTTTTCCTGAGAGCGAAACGGAACGATGTAAGAGAAACGATCTTTGACGGCCCACTGCGCCGTCCCTACCGATTACTAATCACTTCTCACTAATCACTATTTTCCTCACGGACGAGGATGCGGAGTGGGCCGTGGCCTCGGTGTTACTCTTGGCGTAGCTGTAGGTGTGGACGTTGGCGTGGGGCTGACGCTTGGTGTTGGAGTGACTGTAGGCGTTGCAGTAGGAGTAACTGTTGGTGTAGGTGTGCTTGTTGGCGTTGGTGTCGGCGTCGCACTCGGTGACGCTGTTGGCGTTGGTGTCGGTGTGGGTGCCTGTCCACCAGGGAATACCCGAACGTAATAAATGTCCTCTTCGTGATGGGCAGGTGGGTTAGGGTCGAAGTTGAACGTGGCGGAATACGCTACGTTACCGCCTGTTTCATCGGAAACGATCGTGATATAATCGCCTATCTTGCTCTGGTTCGGATAGCCTTCGAAAGGATTAAACGCATTGCTCACTGCAACGTTGGGCGACCACGTCACGCCAGCGTCGGTGCTAAAGGAATAGAACAACTGCGAGTCTGTATTATTGGCAGCATTGCGCGTGTCATACCAGACGGCATCCAGCCGCCCATTCGGCGCCACTGAAAACGTGCCAAACCAGTGCCACTTGCTAGGGTTAACCGGATCGTCATTGACCTTGACCGGCGCGCTAAAGGTTGCTCCGTCATCCGTGCTGCGCACAAACATCACGTCAGTTGTGCTTCGTCCTGGGGGCGCCACGCTGGCCAGCATGTAAATGTTATTATTAGTCGGCCCGCCCGAGCGATCGATCGCCAGGAACAACATTCCATCCAGTCCTGCTGGATTAATTCCGCCACCAGAGAGTTCGCCGCCCATGTCAACCTGCGTTATCTGGTCAAAGATCGGTGTCTGATCGCCGAATTGCGCATTGCTCGAACGCACGCAATAAAACGGACTGAATCCTTCGCCGCCGATAAAGAGGTTCCCGTTGGTGTCCACGTCGAGTGTTCCATCTGTGGGCTCGTTAGGAATAACGATGGGAGCCTGCCACGTGATCCCGCCGTCGGTGGACCGTTGGAATTGCACACCGTTGCCGCTGCAGTTAATGCCGTCGCTGGACTGATATTGAAATCCGTGCCCTGGGCCGGTGGTCTTATCAATTGTGAACCACTGCTTGTCGCCCCCTTCCGCGAGTCCGTCTGGCTGCAGCTCTGTCCAGGATTGACCGCCGTTAGTTGACTGGTACATGTTCTCACAAAAGGTCTGAAGCAGGCTGAGGTAGAAAAACGTGCCCGTCTCGTCCGAGTTCGTTACCGGGTCGCTGCGAAAAACGTTATCTTCCAAAACACCCGGAAAGGTCCAGTGGACGCCGCCGTCGGTGGTATAGCCCCAGCCGCCTTGTCGAAAGTTGGAGGCTACATTATTAAATTGCCTCCAGCCAATTGCCATCTTGCTAGGGTTTGTTGGGTCAACGGAAATCGAGCATTCGTTTGCTGCGTCGCCAATGATATTCTGGCCATTGGCATCGACGTTTGCCTGATAGCTGACGAATGGGCCGTGCGGTGAGATCATTCGCGGCGACGTTTCCAGCCGGAAAATGTACATCGGCGGCATGTCGTATTTTTCCAACGGCTCCTTTTGGTGCGGCTTCCAAGTCGGCGCGAGTTGGGCTGAAGCGGCGGTCAATCCACAAAGCAAAGACAGACAGGCAAGAAAGCTGTGATTCAAAACTCTCATAGGACGTCAAATCGTTAGTACATTGTTGGAAGCTGTCTCATTAAGCCAAAGGCGGCCCGAGGGCGGGCCGTCTCCAACGTTCGTCGTCGATACACGGCACTGGAGCCGGGCCGCCCTCGGCCCGCGAGCAACGGGACGAACCAATGGTGCTTCGACTAGTCACTAGTTAATTCGCGGGAAGGGTTAACGATGTCAGTGGTGTTGGGCGAGGTGGCGGAGTTGGACGACCTCTCGGCGTTGGGATAGATCGAGGAGTGGGCGTTGGCCGTACCGTAGATGTAGGAGTCGCTGTAGGTGTAGAGGTAGGCGTCGTCGTCGGCTTAGGTGTTGGAGTAACCGTCGGCGTGGGGGTTGGCGTCGGCGTAGGTGTGGGTACGCCAGATGGAGAAACCCGCACATAATACACGTCTTCTTCATGCTGCCCGCTGGTTGGATTGAAGTTGAAGGTGGCAGGATACGCCACGTCGCCCCCGGTATTGTCGGACACGATCGTAATGTAATCGCCCATCTTCTGCTGGACCGGGTAGCCTTCGAAAGGAGTAAACGAATTGCTCACCGCGACATTGGGTGCCCATGTCAAGCCACCGTCAGTGCTCCAGGAGTAGAATAATTGCGAATCGGTGTTGTTCGCGGCGTTTCGCGTGTCCAGCCATACGGAATCAATACGTCCATTGGGCGCTACCGCGAGCGTGCCGAACCAATGCCATTTGCTCTGATTAACCGGATCGTCCGTGATCCGTTGCGGCGCGCTGAAGGTCTGTCCACCATCCGTGCTGCGCGAGAACATGATGTCGCTCCCGTTGCTGGCGCTGAATTGCTGCACCGTGGCAAGCATATAAATATTGTTGTTGGTAGCCGTGCCGGAGCGGTCTACCGCCAGGAAAATCATTCCTGCAAGTCCGCCTGGATTTATCTGTGCGCCAAAAAGCACGCTGCCGCCAAGGTTCACTGAAACGTTTTGATCAAATGTTGGCGTGACATTCCCGTCCTGCGCGTTGCTCGAGCGAATGCAGAAGAACGAGCTTCCAAAATCGCCACCGCCGATGAAGAGATTGCCATTGGTGTCCACGTCGAGTGTTCCCCACACAGGCTGGCTGGGAATATCGATCGGGCTCATCCAGGTGACTCCGCCATCAGTAGATCGACTGAACTGTCCGCCGATGCACTCGGCAGCTGTGCTCCAGGCCTGGTACTGGAAGCCGTGGCCCGGCCCACCAGTCTTATCAATGGTAAACCATTGCTTGTCCCCTCCTCCCGCGTCTCCGTCGGGTTGGAGGCGGGTCCAGGTTTGGCCGAAATCCGGCGAGCCGTACATGTTCTCACAGAACGATTCGAGAAGGCTGAGATAGAAAAAATTTCCCGCCTCATCGGAGCCCAATACCGGGTCGCTGCGGAAAACGTTGGTTTCCAAGACACCGGGAAACGTCCATGTGGTGCCAGCATCAGTTGTATAACCCCAACCGCCCTGGCGGAAGTCGGACTGAACGCTGTTAAACTGTCTCCAGCCGATTGCCATCCTGTTGTGATTTGTTGGGTCAACCGTGATCGATGACTCGTTCGCAGCGTCGCCGAGGATGTTATTGCCACCCGCATCGACGTTGACCTGGAAGCTGGTGAACAGGCCAAATTGCGAAATCATGCGCGGCCCTGTCTCCAGCCGGTAAATGTACGCAGGCGGCATGTTGTATTTTTCCAGCGGCTCGGTCATACGTGGCTTGCGGCCGCCGGATGGAGGTGTTTGTCCGGACGCAGTAGTGAGAGCAAGGAGGCAGATCAGCATCGTAGCTGATAGCCGATAGTTAATGTTGGGTAGTTTTATTTTCATTAAAAACGGGCCTGAGGGCAGGCCGTCTCCATTTGTCGTTGTGGATACATGTAGATGGAGTCGGGCCGCCCTCGGCCCGCCAGCCACCGGATCAAACTATTTGCACTGGCAAGCCTGACTGAATTGCTTTGTTAAGTCCCTTTGCCGCTATATTCATGAATATTTCTAATTAACCCTGCTTGTGCTCTGTCCTTTCGACTCCCTTTCCGAGTCCATCTGTAGGGGAAAGCTTACAGATTCCCTACAGAACAAGAACTTACAGTTACGGCGGCGTTGGGCGCGGATACGGGGTCGGCCGCGGCCGCGGGGTTGCTCTTGGCGTAGCACTCGGAGTTACACTTGGCGTAACTGTCGGTGTCGCGCTCGGTGTGGCCGTTGGTGTCGCAATAGGTGTGGCCGTCGGTGTTGGCGTCGGCGTAGCCCCACCAGCGCCCATGTATGTGCGCGAACCCGGGGCTGGCGGGTTAGCATCACAGAAGTCCTGGGTAAAGGCCCCTGCGGCTCCTTGGACACCCGAGACGTACAGTTGGTCGCTGCCAGCGTTGACGGCGCCGAAGACAAAGTCGAACCGCTTATTGGGATCGCTCTCATACAGGCGCGCTTCGAAATTCGCGGTCTGATTGTGATCGGCAAAATATACTGCGCGCCATTCGATGTTAAAGATGCGGTTAGGCGCACTGCCTGACACGGAAGTGAAAACGCCACAGCCGCTGGCAAAGGTTGAGCAACCCTCGCCCACAACGCCGAGGTTATAATCCGTCCAGAGAGGGAACACCGTGAAATCAAACGGGCAAATATTGTCCGGCGGTGGTAAACAAGCGCTCAAGAAGCCGCCCGGCTCATTGACGCACACGAAGTCGAGCCGCCCATTGGAGCTGACGTTCACACCATTATAAGTCTGATCACATAACTGGAAGGAAAACGGCAGCGCTACAAACGTGTCGCCGTCGTCGGTGTGATTACCTATGTCGGTATCACCCGGCACGATGGTATCGGTTCCGGTGTTGAACGTGTACTGGCAACCGCCAGGCGTCGCCGTGGGAGTTGGGCTTGCCGTTGGTGTGGGGCTTGGCGAAGGCGTTGGTCCGCCGGCCAGATTAAACGCGCCAATTCTTAATCGCCATCCAATGGAGCTTGTGGCAGGAACATACTCATTGATGAACCAGAAAGTGGTGTCGTCGCTTGGATCGGGCACAAGTGCCGTGTAGTCGCCCCAGCGCTGGCTACCGGTTTGCGAGCCGGTCCCATCTTTGATGGACCCTTCGCCAAGAGTCATCTGGCCAGGCGGATCGCCATCGTGTCGGGCCGTGTAAAACACGCTAGGAAATATGGTGGCATTAGAAGCGCTAAAACCCAAGGCAATATCTCCCAGTGAATTCATTGCAATACTTCCCATCCAGCGATGAATCCCATCGGTAAGACCGGGCGCATAGGTTCCCTCCTGGAAAATTACGGGGCTACCATTGGGATCGCGTAGTTCCCACCAGCGAGCACCTGAGACTTCGCCGTTTGGCCCTGTGCCAGCAGACACCGACTGATTGGTCACCAACGACTCGTGGTCGCCAAAGTTGCGATAGGCGAGCCGAAACAGCGGCCGTTGCCGATAGCCCAGGTGATCGATTTTGTTCGCAGTTCCCGGTTGCGGGATGCAGTTACGCGTGCCGCCGCACAGACCCAGGATTGAGTTAAAGGGCTGCGTCGGCAGGGTGGTCGTCATAGCGAAGGTTGAGTTACCAGGAGTGGCGGGATCATAATGGAATTTCCAGAACGTCAACCCATCCGATGGCGCGCCATACGGGCCGTTGTCATCTTGTGAACCAACGAAGAAGTTAGGGCTGCCAGCAGGCGGTGGTGTCTGACCATCCAAAGTGCTCGGCAAGAGGCCGTCGCCGACTACGTATGCCGGAGTTGGCGGCGCGAGAAAGCCGACGATAGTCGGGTTGGGATTACCGGCCAGAGCCTGGGCCCGATCCAGTGCATATGCGCCCACACCGGCGAAATTGTTATTGGGCAGGAACTCGCGCGTACTAAAGTAGTACGCGTCAGGCCACACGCCAGCTTTCGGGTAATCCGGGAAATTACTTCCGGTCGAAATCGCGTAGCGGAAGTACGATCCGGTCGGATCATTTGTCTGCGAAACTGCGACACACTCGAAGAAGGTCGGCCCGCCCGATGTAAACTGGGTAAGAATCCAACGATCGGCCAACTGATCATATAACACGACTGGATCACCCGCGTTCTCTGTCTGGCAGGGGCCGCCAAATCCGGACCAAAGCGTGTTGTTCGCTGCCGGACCAAAGAGCGAATTGCCGCTCTTGTCAAAAATCTGAAAATGCAGGTTGGCCATCGTCACCACGTTATTAGGGCCAACTGCTCCGTTCGGATCAGGAGGCGAGCAGCCGCACAGGTTGCTGTTCCCGTCAAAACTGATAAGTGGCGCTGGTATTCCAATCTTGCCGAGCACTCGCTGCACGACTGGATCCCGAACAACTCGACCGACAGGCCCGAGCGGAATCGGGCCTTCCTCTTCGTTCTCGCGCAGGGTGCACCCCTTTGGAAGCAACGGCTTGATGCTGCGCAGTGGTGGCGAGATATCGAACTTCACCACCGGCATCACCCCGCGATATTGGGCCCGGACGGGGGGCTGAGGATTCTGTGCCGACGGTCTGGGCTGTGCGGATGCCTTGCCAAATGCAAAAAGCACGAGCGTGATTGCTGCAAAGCACAGCAAAACGGCAACTAAAACGCGGAACTTAAAAAACCCACCTTCGCCGAGGCTACGGCGGGCAGGCGCGGATTGGGAAGCAGATTTCTTTTTCATGAGGTGGAGCTTGGACTACGTGTGGCTTCTGTTGAAACGCCCGGTACGTTTCAACGCTGTTTCTTTTTTTGTTCCCGCGGAGATCCGGAATCCGCCGTTGCCAAGGCTACGGCGGACAGAGTGGACTGCCCTTTTAGCGGAATCCGCTGAAAGCTGTCAACACTATTCTTATTTTTAACCACGAATGGACACCAATGAAGAGAATGACGAAATCGGAATGACGAGCGGCCTTCTAGCGCGGGTTTACCGCGTAACAGATTAATAGGGGCGACCAGTGAGAAAACTACGGGTTACACGAATGATCGGAATGATGAAGACTAGAGTCCCGCGAATCACACGGATTGACGCGAATGACCGCAATGACGAACGACGAAAGGAATAAGAAAACCATTTACAGAAGGCAACAAAGAGAACGAAGATCGGATTTGGGGCTAACTGCAGCCCCTTCGTTTACTTCCGTTGGAAAATCTCTTTCGACGCGACGCCGAGGCCAGGTCGCCGCGGCGAACCGCTACCCGATCATCAGCAACCGAGTGCTGTAGGGTCCGCTGTTCTCAGCCGAGAACCGGCGAAGCAAACCCCAGTGCGCTGACGACAGCGCACGCTACATCACGCGCGCTTTACTCTGCCCCAGAAAGCAAGGAACTCGCGAGTTGCCTCGCGAGTTCCCGCTTTACTTCTAAATAACTTTTAACTCGTCTAACCTACCCTCAGGGAGGTGTCGGCCGAGGATGCGGTGTTGGCCGTGGCCTCGGTGTTGGACTGTGCCCCGGCGGGGCGGTAGGCGTAGCTGTCGGTGTCGCGCTAGGCGTCGCAGTCGCAGTAGCCGTAGCCGTAGCCGTTGGTGTAGGCGATACAGGTGGGGCTGTCGGCGTAGGCGACGGCGATGCGCACGGCGGTATCTCGTAGGCGTGGGACGCTGCTGCTGGTGGGTTAGTGTCGCAGAAGTCCTGAGTGAAGAACCCGGCACCTGAGTTGCCTTGGACGCCCGAGACATAGCTATGATCGCCGCCTGACTGAACAGTGCCGACGACCACGTCGAAACGCAGGTCGTTATTCGGCCCACCGTTCTCATAAAGACGCGCTTCATAATTCGCCGTCGACGAGTTATCGGCAAAATACACTGTGCGCCATTCAATGTTGAATATGCGGTTAGGCGCTGTGCCTGATATCGAGGTAAAGATGCCGCACACTCCGCCAGGGAAACTGGAGCAGCCCAGACCGGCGACATCGGTGCGTTGATCCTGCCACACAGGGAAGATGGTGAAGTCATAGGGACCGACGTTTGGCGGCGCAGGCAGACAGGCTGTGACGTAGCCGCCTGGCTCATTTGGTACTACGAAGTCGAGCCGCCCGTTCGAGCTGACTTGCACCGTCGTGAATGTCTGATCATACAGCTGGAATGGGAATGGGATCGTCACTGGGGTATCGCAGTCGTCGCAAACGCTCCCAATATTGGTGTCACCTGGCACGATCGTGTCGGTACCCTCAGTGATGGTGTATTGGCTGGGAGGACAACCCTGTACCGTGTAATTCCCCGAGAAGTCGGCGCTAGGATTGCCATCCGTATCGGTGATCGCCCCAGCGGCGATGTGCGCGGTCACGCTCCCACCGAAGGGGAAGCTCAGCGTGAACCGGGTAGTCATGTTGCTGTTAACAACTTCGACATTTGTCACGCTGCCGCCAGCGTTGCCGCTCAGCTGTAGATCGGTCATCTGGACCGAAGACGGATCAACAGGGTTGTTCCAGTTCACGTCATACTGATATGAGCCCGGCGCTGGCGGTGTGAATGTCCCGCCAACGGGTGGATCGGTATCAGTCACCGCTAGCTGCACCTGGGTGTAATTAAATGTGCATTGGAACTCGAATATCCCCTGGTTGTCCGACTGGCGCGTAAATGCGTCCTGTGGAATGTGCATCGTGTTGGAGCCGGTCACCACCGGTGACGTGGTGAAGCCGAAGGCGATGCTGAGGTTATCTCCAGCAGGTGTGGCCGTGTCCGCCGGAGTTCCGTTCACATCGAAATCACTCGGATCGACAGTGCCCGGATTGACCGCGTCAGACAGGTTAACCGTGAACGTAGTCGGCGCAGTGCCCGTGACCAGGCTGCCGCAGGCCGGGTCGGCGGTGGTCACGGAAAAGCCAACCAACTCCCTGTCGGTAAAGGTATCCTGCTGGGATTGGGAGTTAATCGGTACGCGTCCGTCCGTCCATGAAGTCACATGCTTGGTCAGCAATGCAGCGCCATAGTCGTAGTCCCCCGCATACGTGGGCTGGATGTTGCCATCGCTTTGTCCTGGCAGGGGGCTGATCACGTCCGAAAGCATATCGTCAGGCAACCAGCTCTGACCGTTGTCGTTGGACTTGCGCGACCACATCCGGTAACAGGGAGTGTTCGGGTCACCCTTCACGCAGGTGGCGCTCTCGCGCGCATCATACCACGTCGCCAGCAGAGTGCCGGCAGGGCTGACTGACAGGTTAGGCTGCCACTGAGGACGAGTCCCACCATCGGTGTTCAACAGAAAAGGCGCGCTAAAGGTCACACCGCCGTCAGTGGAGCGAATGTAATAGACGTCGCCCGGATCGCTGCCAGCGCCGTGCTGGGCATAGACCAGGCTAACAATATTGTTGAATGCTGCAGGCTCACCCCAGCCTTCGTGCCGCCAGTAGCCACCGTCATCGTTAAACATTTGGGCAAAGTAACCGACAGCTGTCACGCCCGGTCCCGGGAAGGGCGTGCCGGTATACGTGTTGCTCCAAGTAGCACCGCCGTCGGTTGATTTGAACATGAGGTTGGTGTCGTTGTGCGGGAAGCCACCGCCGCCTTCGTCCATGCCGGCGATGTAGAGGGTCCCGTTGCCGGACATGTCACCAGTGATCTGCGTGTTGCGGATGAAGGTACCGCCGTTGATCACTGTTACCGCGCTGCTCCACGTGCTGCCGTTGTCCGTGGAGAAACTTTCGACAAGGGCGCCCTGACCCACGTTAAAATCGTTCCAGGAAACATACATCCGCCCGAAGAAAGGAGAACTAGGGTTGTTGTCGGCCCAGCCAGACTCGCGATCATCGCCGCCGTTGTTGTGAACGCAGAAGTGTGTCCAGCTATTTGGATCCTCAGGATTGGTGGACTTGTATCCACCCAGGGTGCAGCCCCCGTTCGCGTCGATCCAGACAGTAAACCACGTCTGGGTTGGCTTGTTATACAGGACAACAGGGTCGCCAAAGGTATTGGCAAAGGGGCTACAACCGCTGCCATTGGTCAAGCGGGCGAAGGTCAGTCCGCCGTCGGTCGAAGTCGAAAGGGCGGAGAAGTTGCTGCTGTTCGCGCATCGGGAGTCGTTGTACGCGACAAGTACCTCGTCGGGGTTATCCGGGTTAGCGTTACTGTACGTCTCAGATTGAATAACGTGCGGAGCGGTCTCCGTCCCTGTAACCAGGTCCACGTCCGTGCCGCCAAAGCTCACCGGTGCCATGAGGTTGTGCACAAGCTTGGAGAACGCTTTGGAACTGCCGAACTCGGCCTCTTCGCTGCCTCCCTTCGACAGACCGCAGAAAATCATGATCGCTCCGGCTCGGAGGTTCTCCATCCTGTCGATGCCAAGCTGGTGAACCTTGGAACAGTCAAATCCCGGCGGGACGAGCGGGCTGATCTGCCCCGATTTAGTGGTAATCTTATACTTGCCCGGTCCTGCAGGAGCATTGCGTGTAGCAGGCGCAGGACGCGCGCCGAACCCAACCAGCGCCAGAGAGACGCCAGCCAGGGCTACAAACAGACCGACCAGGACACGCAGATTAAAGAATGCGGATTGCGAAGTGGATTTCTTTTTCATGAATGGTTATGAAGCAAATGGAGTTTGGATGTGAACCGTCGCTTCTAGCGAAATGCCAGCAGCGCGTCAACACTTTTTTCTATTTTCCCCGATTTTTTATTTTTTACCCGTAGTTAGCTCGCCTGCCACACTACCTGACAAGGCGGGCGAAGGCGCATCTTTTAGCCGAACGCCCGAAAGAGTGTCAATACTTTTTTTGAAAAAATTTCTGACCGCGAATGAACGCTGCAGCGCGAAACCGGTACCCGACGCCGCTATCGGGGCTTGGGGTTTTCTACTCTTGCTTGCCGGTGGTTTGCACCCGCCTCAGGCGGGCTAATTTCAATCATCCCTGCGGGATTGAGCCATATACGACCCGGACGATCGCGCGGAGATTAGCCGGTCGTGCAAACGACCGGTAACAATCACAAGAAAATAGTAGCCTCGAAGGGGCGAGGGATTATGCGCCGCTGCCCCCGGCGCGGGTGGCTTGAAACGTGCCGTGTTTCGAGGGCCGGTCTCCGACAAGCGGAGCGAATTCCACTTCGCCGCTAATCGAGTCCGGCGTTCCGAATTTTCCCTTGAACATCAATGTTCCCGGGTCGCGGCCAACGTTGCCAAGCGGAAATTCCACCGCGCCCGAAAACGTCACTGAGTTTTGGTCTCCTGGCGTCCACTTCGCTTCCGAAGGTTTCGCGGGCCCCCACCGGCTCAACATTGGATCGACCAGCAGGAACGTGCCTTTGCCGTGCTCTTGAGCGTCGAAGCGCAACGAGCGCTTGGTCCCGTCCGCGAAATTGATCTCGATGTTCCATCTGCCAGTCATGTCCGCCAGTCGGACGGACTCGTCCCGTGGCGAGTTTGGAGATTGGGCCTGAGCCGGCGCGCTGCAACACATTTGGATCATTAACATGAGAATCGCCACACCAGAAATGACGAAGCCGCGTAAATATGGCGGACTCACCATAAGCATTTGCGTGACTTTATACGCGGCGAAGCACGAATGACGAATGAATGTCTAAGCCCGAATGCCGAAGAAACGGAGCGGCCAATCTTCGTCATTTGATCATTTGTCATTTCTTCGAGCTTCGTCATTCGGATTTCTTCATTTTCACGCTCATGCTTGTGCTCGCGCTAGAACTTCCAAATCCCAAAAACCAAATCGCAGATAAATTCCAAGCCTCAAATCTGCTTCATACGACCCAAAGCTCAAATCTGAAATCCGCAACCCGAATATGTGCAAGAAATGATGTACCCGCTAAACACGCAAAAAACACCAAAGATTAGAAAGTCGGTTCGGACCAGTCTGAAAAAAGATCTTCGCTGCCGTCGTTGCCTTCTGTTGGAAAAAAAGCGCGATTCCGCCACACAGAGGATTTCTTTACAGAAGATAACAAAGAAAACAAAGATTGTATTGTACCCGAGCAAAACCTTTCGTTACCTTCGTTTCCTTCTGTTGAAAAGAAATCCGCCCGCGTCCGGGGCCAACGACCCGCCTCAGGCGGGCTACAACTGATCACCCACCTTCGCAGAGGCTACGGCGTGGCAGGCCGATCACCGCGTCCCGACCCTCACGGCCGAGGATGCGGAGTCGGGCGAGACCTCGGTGTTGCCCTGGGCGGAGCTGTCGCTGTGGCCGTCGCCGTAGGTGTAGGCGATGGAGGAATGGTCTCGCTCGCTGTAGGTGTAGGCGTCGGGGATGGTGACGGGGTAGGCGATCCCGGTGAGCTCGGTGTAGGACTCGGACTTGGAGGCACTGTAGCCGTAGGTGTAGGCGATGGCGTGCCGCCGCCTTGCACAGCTGTAAGGATGTTGATCCGTCCCCAGCCGTAAACGTTATTTGGAGGAGTCGGGTCGCCGCACTGGCTTGAAAGGATCTGAACAGTCGTGCTATTCAACGCGTCGCGACTCGCCTGGATCTGATTCTTCAAGCTCGGAATTGCATTCCATAGCAAAGCCATGGCGCCGGCGATATGCGGAGTGGCCATGGAAGTGCCGCTGGCAGTCGTATAATCACTATCGCCGCTGTTGGTGGCCGAGCGGGTGTTAGTTCCCGGAGCAGTGATCTCCGGTTTAGTCCTGTTGCTACCATCGATTGTAACCGGGCCCCGGCTGCTAAATCCAGCGATAGTATCAGTGCCGGTATTCAACGCGCCGACTGTATAGGAAGCTTCATAAAAGGACGGAGGATCGACCACTGTAGAGCAGAGGTTGCCGGCATTGCCTGCGGCAACCACCATCTGGATGCCGGCAGCGGCTTGCGCTTCCACGGCCGCTTGGAGACTGTCCACCGAACAACCTTCCGAAGGCGGGCAGCCCCAGGAGTTAGTCGTAATGTCGGGTGCTTTGGTCGGGTCGCCCTGGCCGCCGCCCACAGGGTAAGGCGCCAGGAAAAATTCCATGCACTCGATGTACCTGGCTGGTGTGCCGTTGCCCTGGTCCATGTTACGGCAGGCAATCCACTTTGCTCCGGGCGCCATTCCAATCTGGTTAGTCCCGCCATCGTCGCCGATCGCTGTGCCAACGGTGTGGGTCCCGTGGAAAAAGTCATCGCAAGGCTCTGGCGAATCGTTGCCGCAAGGGTTGCTCACGCTGTCATGGATGGAGTCGTGCCAGTTGTAATCGTGATCCGCATTCTGTCCGTCCCAGCCGCGGTACTGAGGCTTGAGCGCGTTGTGCGTCCAGCGAACGCCGGTGTCCGCTCCTGCAATCACAATCCCCTCGCCGCGAAATCCGAGTGCCCAGACATCAGGGGCGTGCGTGTAAGTGATTCCGGGTTCGATCGTCGCCGGAGCTCCGGGCTGCAAAGGCGATTGCTCGACCGGACCGGGTTGAGGAAGGTTGTTGTGGATAAGTGGGTTCCCCTCCACACGTGCGACGTCTGGCCGGGCCGCTAACGTGTCGGCGATTTCCCGGGTGCCTTTCACTAAAATCGCGTTAACGATGTAGAAGGAACGATGCTCGATGTTTCGGTCGCGCAGCCATTGCAGGATCGGCCTCTGTGTAGTCTGGGCCTTATCCAGCAGCGCTTGATAAACGAAACGGCCCTTTTCGGTTTTGGTTGGCAGATTAGCGGCCGGACTTAGATCGGCTTGGGCTGCCAGGACGACAAAAAATTCAGCCTGCTGTCCGTTGGTTGTGTGTTCCACTACCCATGGCGCGATCTTTTGCGCAGGCGCAGGATGAAACGCGCGTTGCGAAGGCAGCTCGACGCGCTGGCCGACAGCGTCGGAAGAAGCGAAAGCAGCAACGAGCGCTGCAGCAGCTGCCACGAGGAACAAGGAACAAAAAATACGGCGCCATGACGACGGCGCGGATGTAGGGCGTGAATCTGGGTCTTTAATCATAGAATTCCTATTTGTTGTATCCCGCTGCGGCGAGTTTCTTGTTTAGTTTGTAAACGGACGACAGAAACGACGCTTCTAAACCAAAGCGCATTGTCGTGTCAACATGAAAGAAATGACAAAGCGCGAATGACCAATGACGAAAGAATGACGAATACTTCGTTTATGCAGGGCGAACCTCTGCGACGCTTAGCGACCGTCCGCGGATTCGCGTCAGAGCGTGGGCTCGTGGAGCTCGCGCCTCCATTTAACTGCAGGCCGCCTCCTTAAGGAAGGAACTCGCGAGTTCCCGATTACCTCTCCTTTTTAACCTATCTTCAGGGCCGCGGATGCGGCGTGGGCCGAGGCCTTGGCTCCACTCTTGGCGTCGCGGTCGCTGTAGCTGTCGCTGTAGGTGTCGCCGTAGGCGTACCTCCCGGATCGCTCGGTGTAGGTGTCGGACTCGGAGGCGGAGTCGTGGTAGCAGTTGCCGTCGCTGTGGGCGAAGGCGAAGGTGTTGGGCCGCCGCCTACCGCTGCAAGGATATCCACTCGGCCCCAGCCATAGACGTTGTTCGGTGGACCTGCATCGCCGCACTGAGTATCACTGATATGCACAGCCGAGTTGTTCAACGCGTCGCGACTAGCCGTAAGCTGATGGCGCAGACTCGGAATTGCATTCCATAACAAGGCGATGGCCCCGGCAATATGTGGAGTAGCCATGGATGTACCGCTAAAAGCAGCATAAGAGCTATCAGTGTCGTTGGTGCACGAGCGAGTAGGGTTACCTGGCGCAGCAATATCAGGCTTTATCCGGCCGCTACCGTCAGTTGTAACCGGACCGCGGCTGCTAAAGGAGGCAATCGTGTCGGTGCCAGTGTTCAGCGCACCCACCGAGTAGGTCGCCTCGTAAATTCCGGGTGGGTTTTCCACGGTGGAACAGCCTGGCCCGGCGTTTTGTGCGGCGGATGCCATCATGATACCGGCAGCAGCCTGTGCTTCCACAGCAGCTTGCAAGCTGTCAAACGAACAACCTTCATCCGGCGGACAATGCCAGGAGTTATTGGTTATATCAGGCGCCTTGGTTGGGTCCGGGTCGCCGCCACCGATCCGGGTAGGCGCCAGGAACCATTCCATGCACTCGATGTAGCGGGCCGGGGTGCCGACACCCGCGTCCATGTTACGGCAACCAATGAACTTTGCGCCGGGCGCCATGCCGATCTGGTTACCAGTGCCGTCGTCGCCGACCATGGTGCCAACGGTGTGCGAGCCGTGGCCGACGTCGTCGCAAGGCTCAGTCGAATCGTTCCCGCACGGATTGCCGACACTGTCATGAATGGAATCGTGCCAGTTATAGTCGTGATCGGCGTTTTGGCCGTCCCAGCCGCGATAGTGCGGTTTGAGCGCGTTATGCGTCCAGCGAATACCGGTATCGGCGCCTGCAACAACAATGCCCTCCCCAGTGAAGCCGAGCCCCCAAACATCAGGAGCATGCGTATATTGGATGCCAGGCTCGATTGTCGCCGGACGGCCGCCCGAGGCTCTGGACGATTCATCGACAGCCTCCGGCTGGGGAAGGTTATTTTGGATGCGCGGATTGCCTTCAACGCGCGCCACGTCTGGCCGGGCCGCCAGCGTATCGGCGATCTGTCGAGTGCCTTTCACCAGGATAGCATTGATGATATAGAAAGATTGATGCTCGATCTTGCGGTCGCGCAGCCATTGCAGGATTGGGCCCTGTGTGGTTTGCGCCTTTTGCACCAGGGTTTGATAAACGAAGCGGCCCTTTTCGGTTTTGGTTGGCAAATTAGCGGCCCGGCTTAGGTCGGCTCGGTCTGCGAGCACGACAAAAAACTCAGCCTGCTGTCCGTAGGCGGTGTGTTCGACCACCCATGGCGCGATCTTGTTCGCAATGTTGATTGCGTTGCCGCCGACCCGCTGACCGCCAGCGTTCGAAGAAGCGACCGCAGTAACGAGCGCTATAGCGGCTGCGACCAGAAACAATGAACAAAAAATTCGCCGCCATGGCGACGCGGTGAATGTGCGGTGGACATTTTTAATCATAGAATTGCCGTTGGTTGCGGGTGTCAGGCTGCCACCCTGACACCCAATTGGAACGACGCTTTTAATCAAAAGCCCGACAGAATGTCAACATGAAAAGAAATGACGAAAGAATGACGAATCAAACCAGTAGGCTTTCCGACTCCGTCTCATACTCATGCTCATGTTCAAGAACAGCGATCTTTGACCTCAGCATGCTTCTTAAAAGCGGCGGAGCACCGCCGCACTCCAAGACACGTCGCATAAGTGTGCCCCCAAAAGCAAGGACCTCGCGAGTTCCTGCTTTACTTCTTTTAACTTTTTAACACTTCTAATCTTTTAACCTATCCTTCACGGCGTCGGCCGAGGGAACGGCGTGGGTCGTGGCCTTGGGGTCGGAGTGACTCTGGGCGTAGTTGTCGCTGTAGCCGAAGGTGTAGGCGTTGGCGATGATGTTGGCGTTACACTTGGAGTCGGTGTCGGTGTTGATGTTGGTGTTACAGATGGAGTCGGTGTCGGTGTAGCGGTAGGTGTGGGTGTTGGAGTGGGGCTGGGTGCCGCCGGCGCTGCCGCCAGGCCGGAAAAATGCGGTATACCTGTGTTGAACAAGAGCGTTTTGGCCCCAGTGACTGGATCGATCGAGTAGAGTTCTCCGGTAGGCGAGCTGCCATACAGAGTACCATCAGGAGCGAACACGATGTCAGAGATCACAGCTTCCATCGGTCCAACAGGCGTCAATACACCGGTGACTTGATCGACCAGATCAAGATCTTCCAAGTGACCCGACGAATTCCCACGCGAACCGTATAAGACATCCAGAGAATCGAAAGCGATTCCGGGACAGAATGAGTTCCCGGAGCCAACCAGCGTCAGCGTGCTAAGAACGTTTCCATTCGAGGGATCGATCGTCAGTAGCTGGCCGACACCTTTGCTGTTATTAAATGAGCCCCCATAAAGGACGCCCTGTGAGTTGAATCGAAGCCCGTCAACAGCCGCGTTAGGATCAGAGAGCAACCCGATGACAGTCGGCGTGCCGTTCGTCGGATCGATGGTCATCAATGTTCCCTGGACAGAGCTCGCTCCGGAGACGCCGTAAAGCGTACCGTTGCTATCAAATGCAATGGCGCCCAGCTGATCGAAACCCGTGTCCCCAATAAGGCTTGCGCTCTGGTTCGTAACGTCAATCAGCCAGAGTCGCCCCCCGTTGTCGGAATTAAGACCACCGGTAGAGGCATAAAGGAGTCCGGACTGGAATGGTATTGAGTTTACCGCAGCCAGGATATCAACCCGGCCCCAACCATAGACGTTATTTGGCGGGCCCGCATCGCCGCAGTCGGTCGAGGAAATAAAATGAGCGGTGTTATTCAAGGCATCACGGCTCGCTGTAAGCTGATGCGCCAAGTTAGGGTGAGCCGACCATAACAACGCCATGGCGCCGGAGATATGCGGAGTAGCCATCGATGTGCCGCTGAAATTTGCATACGAACTATCGCTGGCGTTGGTGGACGATCGCGTGCCTGTGCCAGGCGCAGTGATGTCAGGCTTGATCCGTCCGCTTCCATCGGCAGTAACAGGGCCGCGACTGCTAAAGGAAGCAATGGTGTCAGTGCCAGTATTCAGGGCTCCTGCCGTATAAGTTGCCTCGTAAAGTCCGGGCGGATTTTGCACGGTCGAACAACTCGGCCCGGAGTTTTGCGCTGCGGACATCATCATAATACCGGCAGCAGCCTGTGCCTCTACGGCAGCTTGCAATGTGTCAAAGGAACAACCCTCCGAAGGCGGGCACTCCCAGGAGTTGTTGGTGATGTGCGGCGCTTTGGTGGGGTCGGGGTCGCTGCCATCAATCCGCGTAGGCGCCAGGAACCATTGCATGCACTCGATGTACCTGGCTGGTGTCCCGACGTTTGCGTCCATGTTACGGCAACCGATCCACTTCGCGCCGGGTGCCATACCGATCTGATTGCCCGCGCCATCGTCACCGATCATGGTGCCGGTGGTGTGCGAGCCGTGAGCCTGGTCATCGCAAGGCTGCGGCGAATCGTTCCCACAAACGTTGCCCACGCTATCATGGATGGAGTCGTGCCAGTTGTAATCGTGATCGGCGTTTGTTCCGTCCCAGCCGCGGTAGTGAGGCTTGAGCGCGTTATGCGTCCAGCGCACACCGGTGTCTGCGCTCGCTACCACAATGCCCTCCCCGTGAAATCCGAGCGCCCAAACGTCGGGCGCATGCACGTAAGTGATTCCCGGTTCGATCGCTTTAGGAGCCTCCGGCTGTGAAGGCGCCTCACTCGCCGGGCCTGGTTGGGGAAGTGAATTGTAGATGCGCGGATTGCCTTCAACGCGCGCCACGTCTGGCCGGGCCGCCAGCGTATCGGCGATCTGTCGAGTGCCTTTCACCAGGATAGCATTGATGATATAGAAAGATTGATGCTCGATCTTGCGGTCGCGCAGCCATTGCAGGATTGGGCCCTGTGTGGTTTGCGCCTTTTGCACCAGGGTTTGATAAACGAAGCGGCCCTTTTCGGTTTTGGTTGGCAAATTAGCGGCCCGGCTTAGGTCGGCTCGGTCTGCGAGCACGACAAAAAACTCAGCCTGCTGTCCGTAGGCGGTGTGTTCGACCACCCATGGCGCGATCTTGTTCGCAATGTTGATTGCGTTGCCGCCGACCCGCTGACCGCCAGCGTTCGAAGAAGCGACCGCAGTAACGAGCGCTATAGCGGCTGCGACCAGAAACAATGAACAAAAAATTCGCCGCCATGGCGACGCGGTGAATGTGCGGTGGACATTTTTAATCATAGAATTGCCGTTGGTTGCGGGTGTCAGGCTGCCACCCTGACACCCAATTGGAACGACGCTTTTAATCAAAAGCCCGACAGAATGTCAACATGAAAA
>Ga0137412_10000793_pt1 | contig 23471 bp, 24 predicted proteins | sample CZODoug2_1_16fun_FD_122160 | JGI IMG/M metagenome (GOLD analysis project Ga0137412, IMG submission 122160) | Vadose zone soil fungal communities from Angelo Coast Range Reserve, California, USA - CZODoug2_1_16fungal (Hybrid Assembly) | ecosystem: Environmental > Terrestrial > Soil > Vadose zone... | reverse complement strand
CAAAACGGACGCCCACAATGCGTTCGAGCGCGTCCGCCCCGTCGATCGGGCTCGAGATCAGCACCAGCTCGTGCTCGGCGGCGACCAATGCGTCGATCTGGCTGCGCAGATGATGCAGCAGAAAAAACGGAACGGTGGCAAGCCTGACGATACGCATCGCGGCGCGTTCAGTCGTTGAAACCGGGGCTGACCGAATTCCATATCCGGCGCCAGGCGCCGATCTCGGATTCCGACAATCGGCCCCATCGGCCCGCGGGTTCGCCGCCCATCTGAAACGGCGATCGCAGGACATCCGCGGCGCTCTTGAGCAGGGGTGTCATCGATCCAAGCACGCCGTACACCCAGCGTCCCTTGGCTGCATGCACCCGCAACTGTGCCCGAGCCAGATTGATCCGGGCCGGCCACAGGCTTCCGAGGGATTGCGGCGCCTTCCTGTATCCGAACAGGATTTCGTCGACGCAGGCGAAGCGGCTGGAATCATAGGCGCGAAGGAGCAAATCCTGGTCCTCGGCCCGCACGACCTCCGGCACGGTGTAGCGGTGGCGGCGAAACCAATCGATGCGCCCCATCCATGTCGGGTGAGGCAGATAGAATCCGTTCCAGGGGTGAGCGCAGATTTCCGTGTGGGTAGCGCGAAAGGGAAAGAGCCCGACAGGGCGCCCTTCGTCCCGAAACACGATCGCTTTGGTGCCGGCCAGGTCGACGTCCGGATTGCGCTCGAGGAATTCGACCTGGCGTTCGAGCCGCGAGGGGTAGGCGACATCGTCCTGGTCCATTCGCGCAAGGTACTTTCCTCTCGCGAGGTCGATCCCCTGGTTGAGTCGGGCGGCCAGGCCCAGGTTCCTTCCGTCCTGGACGACCCGGATCCTGTCGTCCAAAGCGACAAACCCCGCCATGCAGCCGTTCGTCGAGCCATCGTCGATGAGAATCAACTCCCATTCGCGGAACGTCTGGAATTGAATAGAGGCAAGCGCCTGAGGCAGAGTTTGCCTGGCGTTGCACACGGGCAAAACGACGCTGACGATTGGGACGGGCGCCATTTAGGACATCACGCGTTGGCGAGGAAATTCCACGTCTCTTCGATCCCCGCTTCGAAGGGTACCCGCGGCGACCAGCCGGAGATCTCCCTCAGCCTCGCGCTGTCCAGAATGTTCGCGGGCACGTCGAATCCGCGCCGCTCATCGACACGCGTTTCGATGCGGCGTCCGCGGGTGGATGCAAGCGGTTCGATGGCGCTCAGCACGTCCAGGTTGGATTTGCCGATGCCGGTTCCGATGTTGTAACAGCTTCCCAGCTGGCCGTGCTCCAGGGCGGAAGCGATCCCCTTCGCGAGATCGGCGACGTGAACGTAGTCTCGGATGGTTCCCTCCCGCCCGTAAAGGGTCACCTCGCGATTGCTCAGGACGCGGGCGATCGCGGTGGCGACGAACCCTTGCCCCGCTCCGGGTATTTGCCCGGGTCCAAATGCATTGCCGGGCCTGACGATGACCACCGGCAGCCCGGTCAGCCGGTGAAACATCAGGCCGTATTTCTCTATCGTCAGCTTTGTGATGCCGTACGGGGAGATCGGGTCGGTCGGATGCTCTTCATTGATCGGGAGCGATCGCGCCACTCCGTAAACCGTGCCGCCCGAGGAGACCAGCACGACGCGTCGCAGATTCGCGTCGGCGGCGCTTCTGAGCATCGAAACGCTGGGAGGCAAGTTGGCCTGAATGTCGAATATCGGGTCCGCGAAGCTCGTCTGCGGGACTGTTGCGTACGCAAGGTCCACGACTTCATCGGTCTGCAAGATGAGCTTTCGCAGCAGTTGCCGGTCGGCGTAATCACCGCATACGTATTTCGTGCCGAGAGGCAGCTTCCGGATGGGCGCGGCGCTTCGCCCCACGACGGTGAGTTCTCTGCCGCTCGCTGCGAGCAGCGGTGCGAGATGACTCCCGATGAAGCCGCTTCCTCCTATCAGACAGCAGCGCATGTGTGACCTGTCGTTCGTCCTGGCCGGAGCATTGCGTTCGAACCCATGGGATCAGGCCGGGAGTGTCGTAAGAAAACTCGAAATTGTTGCTTTGGCGCGATCGCGATTCAGCGACGGCGGAACATTTCCCAAAGTCTTCGGGGGATCCCGTATCTCAACCGGCACCAGAGAGGAGATGCGAAGACCCGCTTGAATAGGGCGTCCAGTTGCCCGGGAATCGGACATATTGCCTCGAGAGCTTCCCTCGTCCAGATACGATGGCGTGAAAGTCGGTTCCTCAAGTACGGGACCAGGCGCGGATGGTCCTTCAACCGTGGATAGACCCTTTCGAGCACCAGGAGATGCTCGCCCAGGTCTATGGCGGGAGTTTTCGCACTGAACTCCGTGATCTGATGCCCGCCTCCGGAAAGCGTGCATATGAGCACCCGCTCGCTGTAGACAAACGGCCAGTTGCCACGCAGGGCTCGCATGTAAAAATCGACGTCCACGAGCCATTTCAAACGTTCGTCGTACTCGATGCCTATTCCCCTGCGGTAGATGGTGGCACTGGGCGCGCCGATCCAGTTGCCGAAGTATAGAGTTTCCGGCAGCCAGGCCAGAGCTTCCAGCTGCTCAGGATTGGCGCAATGCGTACGGACGAAAGTCTGGTCTGCGCCGAACACGCAAGCGGCCGACCCCCCCCACCCCGCCTTCTCGTTGCGATCCAACAAGCTGACGAAATTTTCCAGCGCGCCGTCATCGGGGAACCAATCGTCGTGATGAAGCAACTTGACGTATTCGCCCCGCGCGTCGCGCACGGCGGCGTTCCAGTTTGCCGGGCTCCCGAGCTGGGGAACGTTTTTCCGGTAGCGCATCCGGCCGCCAAAGTCATACCGCGCCAGCAAGCGTTCGACCCCGTCGCCATCCGAATCATCGGTGACCACGACTTCATAGTCTTCGAATTTCTGGTTGAGCAGCGATTCAACGGTGAGCTTCAGGTAGTCGGTCTGATTGTATGTGGGAATGCAGACAGAAACCCTTGGAGCGCGCGCCATGTACTTACCTCTTCTCCGGAGTCCGCTGGCCGGTCCGGGAAAAACGACGCCTTGCCCGTCGCAGCAAGCTCCATAGCCCTCCGCTTCGCGCAGCGCGGTACCTCTCGACGCGCGCCTCGCAGGGCGATTGGGAAAGCTCCAGCAGAAACTGGTATGTCAGCGCGAGCTCGTCGCGAGCGAGCCGCCACATGGGACGGATTGGATACTGGCCGACATCGACTTCCGTTCCGTAGGGATCCCTCTGCAGCAGGCAAAGGCGACTTACATGGAGAGAGCAACCGGAGACCAGAGCTTCAACCGTCTTGCGCGTAAAGAAGCGCAAATGAGTACGTTCCAGTATGCCCGAATCGACGTAGTCGAAATCGCCGTTGAGCAGGGCAATACGAACCGCGATAAAGGCGACATTCGGAACGCTCAACAAGATGCGCGTCTGCGGGCTTGCGTAACCGAGGATTTCGCGAAGGAAAGCCTCCGGGTTGGGCGTGTGCTCGAGGACATCGGCGAGAACGAAAAAATCGTATCGCCGGCCGGCCCGCAAGAACGGACAATCGGCGGCATGGCCGACGTGATAGTCGCGATATCTCGGCCGCGCAACCTCCGCGGCGTATTCGTTCGGCTCGATGGCGTCGAACACCGTATGCCGCCCGAGCAGCGAGGAAATGAGGGGCAGCAAGCCGCTTCCGGAACCGATGTCCAGGACCGCGGCATCGTTCGGCAAGGAGCGGGCAATATGGAGGAGCGGGTTTGCGTTGTCCTTGAGAATATGGTCTACGGCCTCCTGTGGGACATCGTAGGTGGTGGTAGGGCGTTCAAACAAAGTCACTGCGATCCCATATCGGCCAGGTGCGCTTAAGCGCTTTTTCTAAATTCAAAAATGCCGCAACCGTAGTGCAGTTGGAGGTTGATCGATATCGCAGCGTCGTCGAGAGCTGCGTTTTCATGCAGATCACCTTCGTCGTCGACATACGAGAATCCAACGGGTTCAAAGCGGTCCTTGGCCCACCCCAATATCGTCTTGATAGCGAATACCCTGTGCGCGTTGAACTCTATCCGTTCCGTGCCGATTGGACAGGAAAGATACAGGATCCCGTTGGGCTGGAGCATCCTGTGGAGATTGGCAAAGCCCCGCAAATGCCCGTCGATGTCCAATGGGTCTCCGTAGCGACCCAATCCAAAATGCTCCAGGGCATGCAGGCACGACACCGAGTCGCAGTAATTCGCAAGTCCTTCCTGGAGGTCCATGAAGTCGCATTGCCTGAAAACGATATTGGGGGTTTTAGACATCAGGGGCCTGATATCGAATACTTCGATGGACCTAAACGTGGCGACATGGGCGACAAAACCTTCGATGCTTGATCCTACATCCACGTGCTTGATGGGTCTTCTTTTGAAGATTTTTTGGGCAACGAGCAGGTCTTGATGGAAATAGTGACCGGAGGCGCCCCCGCTTTCATCATATCTGTCGTAGAGGCTGGGCATGGTGAATTTCAGGTCCCACTTCGATCCGGTGTCAGCGTTTTGCCCCTTGAGGATGAAATATTCTTTCACTACTCCCGGGAATCTTCTGATCGCAAGAAGCTTTCTCACGTCGATTCCGAAGTTCAACGCCCAATAAAACAAGTACTCGACAAACCGGTAAAGCTTCTTGCGCTTCCTTATGAATAATTTTACAGATGGCATGGTCCGCCTTCCATTTGCGCGTAGGTCACGTCTACAACGGCGTGCGTCTCCAATTGATCCACGCTAGGGCCCACCTTCGGGTATCCGGCGCGGAAAAGATCGCACCGGCATAGGAAGCCGCCAGCGCCAAGCCGAGGTAGGCTGCTTTGGCGAAATCCGGTTGTCCTTCTGGCATGAGCCATCGGGCCAAGCCGACTATCAGGGCGCAAGCCCCGAGGGGCAGCATCGTATCCACTACGTACCAGCGCCACGTTTCTACCTTCGAGAGAAACCTGTGCATCAGAGGTACGACGACTATGAAATGGCTGAGATTCAGAAGGAGCCACACCGCCGCGCCGCCAGCCGCGCCGTAACGGCTTGCAAAAAAATACATGCACGGTACCGCGGCTATTGCTGACACCAGATTGGTGTAGAAGCCGAGCTTCAGCAGCCCCGAGGCAATCTGAAGGTAATAGGGAAGCTGGACCAGTACATTCAGCGCGGTCCCCGCCATCAGCAGGCCGAGCACGATACGGCCCTCATGCGCGACTTGCGCGTTCCGGGTCCAGAGCTCGAGGATTTCGGAGGGAAACAGCACTACGAGCACCGTCGCTGGAAGGGTGGCTACTGCCGCGAGCTGGCAGCTTTTGTGATAGGTCTGCGCCAGCTCGCCTTGTTCCTGCGGGCTGCCGAGCTGCGAAAAGCGCGGGAACATGCTCGAAGTGACCGGGGCGATCAAATAATAGAGCGAACTGGAAACCAGGGCCGCGACGCTGTAGTAACCGAAGGCCGCAAGAGGCAGCACCGCGCTCAGGATGATTTTGTCCATCTGGCCCAGAACGGTGCCGAAGAGCCCGATCCCCCAGACCCCGGACGAAAACCGCCAGAGTCCCTTCAGCAATTTGATATCAAAGCGGGAGCGACGGCGAGTTTGCGGCAGGCTGCGCCATAGGAAAAAACCCAGCGCAGAGGTGTGAAAAAGGCCGGCGAAAAGGTGCCAGGCAAAGAATGCCTGCGCAGTCGGAGACACCAGCCAAAGGACAAGGACCGCACCCACGGCGCGCAGGGTCATTGTCGTCCCGGTAATTACGTTAAGCAGCACTTGGTGTTGCAAACCCGCAAGCCCACTCGTGTATAACGCTGACGGCCATTGAAAAGCGATCGTGAGCCCGATAAGGATAACGGTATCTCGCACCGCCTCGACAGATAGGTTCTCGGGTTTCAGCCAGTAAGAAGCGATCAGCGGCGCGGCTGCGACGAGCACGCATCCGATGATCAGGGCAATGGCCCAGTGGACCCTTTCGGCGCTCCGCAGTAGGTTGCCCATCGTTTCGCGCTTGTCCTTCTGCACCGAGAGGCGGGCCAGCTCGCGGTTGATGGTAGTGCTGAGACCCAAATCCAGAATCACCAGGACCGCGGTCAGCGACAGGTAGAAGCCGACGAGGCCGTAAGCCTCGACTCCCATGAATTTCAGGTAAACGGGAAGAAACACCAGCCAGACCAGGCCGGACCAAGTTTTCCCTACCAGGTTCGCGAGGATGTTTTTCTTGAAGGTGGACATGTGGCGTGCGCCCGGAATAGCAGCGGTGACCCCATTCAAATCGTGGTCCAGGAAGGTGGAAAGAGGTCGCGGGTATCGAATTTTCCCGAAGCGAACCATCGCGCCGGAGCAATCACGGTCTTGTCCGGATTTGCGCCGAGCCAGGCGCCCCACCAACTGAAGGAGCTGTTGGCAATGATGTGGTGCCTGCACAGGCTCATGAGGTGAAGATCCTCGTAGGCGTGCCGGGCGTCATTGCCGGTCACGACGGTCATGGGATGGTCGAGGTGCAGGTTCCTCGCGGCCCATTCCGGATCGTCGGAGAAAACAAAGAGATGCGACTGCGGGCTGGCTTCGGCGATGCGACGGACAGCGGTTTGATGATAGTCCGGGCCGCAAAGCCCATGCACCCGGCTGGAGTCCGGATCGGACACGTAGTCGCCCCTTCGCACATGCAGGGACACCGCATTGCAGCCGGCGATCCGGGCAGCCGTTTCTTGGTTGCGGCCGCTCAACGAATGGCGAATGGTAAGCTCGTTCCGCAAGAGTCCTTCTATTCCCGTGAAGTACTTCTCGCTCTGCCAATAGCCCTCCAGGTAAATGTTGTCCGGAGACTGGAGCACTTCGGGGTCGAATCCGAATCCCTTCTCCAGAACATAGCTGTCCTTGCGGAAGGGTATCAGCCGGTGAAGGCGGCGCGACAGATGCTCAGCCATCCAGCCACCGCCGCGGAGGCGCCGGATCTCGTCGCGGGTCGCAAACGACTCGATGACGTTGAAGTGGCCTAGAGCGTAAGTCTGGGCTTTATACGTTTCGTAGTCCGTGATGTCGAGCTTGAGCGTCGTGGAGCGGCTTGCGGCGAGCGTTCTGCCGAGCGCGTACTGGAAAAGTTGATTGCCCAGTCCGCCGATCAACCGTGCGATCACCATATCTCGGAGGCGGACATGTAGCGGCTCTTGAGTGGCGCCATCTCAATCACCACTATTGCCACACTACGCACCGGAACTCAGCCGCTTGCCTTCCCGGAGCTCGGCGTGGCACGCTTTCAGAGAGACCTGCCATGTCGGTAGCGCTACGCCGAAGCGCCGGAGGAGTTTTTCGTTGGATAGTTGCGAGTTCTTGGGGCGGCGCGCGGGCAGGGGATATTCGTCCGACGGGATCGGAACGATGCGAATTTCTCGCCGCGTCCTCTCGAGGCGCGCGATCTCTGCGGCGAACCCGTACCACGAAGTGTGCCCTACGGCGGTGACGTGATAGGTACCGCGTGCGTTGCCGAGCGCTGTTGGGTCGAACTGCTGCAGCAGCTTCGCCGTGGCGTTTGCGAGCGCACCGGCGAAGGTCGGCGCGCCGATCTGATCCGAAACCACGCGCAACTCGTCTTTTTCCTTCAGTAGGCGCAGTATGGTCAGCAGAAAATTCCTCCCGCGCGCAGCGTATATCCAACTCGTGCGCAGTATCAGGTACTGCCCGCCGACATCGCCGATGGCTTGCTCCCCGGCGAGCTTGCTGCGGCCGTAAACGTTGAGGGGATTGGGCTGGTCACCTTCGACGTACGGCGTTTCCTTGGCACCGTCGAAGACATAGTCGGTCGAGTAATGGATCAAAAGCGCTCCGATGCGCTTTGCTCCCTCCGCGAGCAGGCCCGGCGCTATGGCGTTGACCGCGAATGCCGCGTCGCGTTCGCTTTCGGCCCTGTCCACGGCGGTATATGCGGCGGCGTTGACGATGATGTCGGGTTTGACGGAGTGGACCGCTGCGGCGATCTGATCCGGCTTGGCAAGATTGAGCGTCGTGCGGTCGTATGCCGTCAACACGCCGAGCGGTGCGAGCGTGCGCGCAAGCTCCCACCCGAGCTGCCCGTTCCTTCCTGTCAGCAAAATTTTCACGGAAACAATTCGGCATCCCGGAGCGGCAAGCCCGCGGTGTCCTTGGCCGACAGCGTGGGCGTGTTCAGGAGCGGCCAATCGATATGAAGGTCCGGATCGTTCCAGAGTATGCAGCGCTCGTGTTCGGGGGCGTAGTAATCCGTAGCTTTATAGAGGATTTCCGCAAATTCACTCAGCACGCAGAAGCCGTGTGCAAACCCCGCCGGAATCCACAGCATCTTGTACGATTCGGCATTCAGGCGAACGCTCTCCCACCGGCCAAAAGTGGGCGAGCTGCGGCGGATGTCCGCCGCTACGTCAAAGATTTCGCCGGCGACAACGCGTATGAGCTTGCCTTGCGGCTGGCGGATCTGATAATGCAGCCCGCGCAGCACGCCGCGTCCAGAGCGGGAGTGATTGTCCTGGACGAAACGGGCGCGGATCCCCGTGCGCTCGAACTCCCGTTCGTTCCAGCTCTCGAGGAAAAAGCCGCGCGTATCGCCGAACACCCGAGGTTCGAGAAGCAGCACTTCAGGGAAGCGGGTCGGAATGACCTTCATGCGTTGCGCGGGCTATCCCGCAGCAGCGATAACAGGTAGTTCCCGTAACCGCTATTCTTGAGCGGCGCGGCGAGAGCCTCGAGCTGCACATCGCCGATCCAGCCGCTGCGCCAGGCGATCTCCTCGGGGCAGCAGATCTTCAGTCCCTGGCGGCGCTCCAGCGTCTCGATGAAGTGGCTCGCCTCAAGCAGCGACTCGTGCGTACCCGTATCGAGCCAGGCGTGTCCGCGTCCGAGCGCCACGACATCAAGCTTTCCGGCGACGAGGTAGTGGCGGTTGACGTCGGTGATCTCCAGCTCCCCGCGAGCCGATGGCTTGAGCGATTTCGCAATACGCACTACGTCGTTGTCGTAAAAGTAAAGGCCGGTTACCGCGAAACGCGATTTCGGCTGGGCGGGCTTTTCTTCGATGCTCACCGCGCGGCCGTCCGGTCGGAACTCGATCACGCCGTAGCGCTGCGGGTCCTGTACTCGGTAGGCGAACACCGTCGCGCCGGAAGATTTTTTTGCCGCCTTCTGCAAGTCGCTCGCGAGGTCGTGACCGTGAAAAATATTGTCGCCCAGCACCAGCGCGCAGGGTTCCTTCCCTACGAAGTGCTCTGCGATGAGAAGGGCCTGCGCGATGCCGCCCGGGTTCGGTTGCACGGCGTACTGGAGATTGAGTCCCCAGCGCGCGCCGTCACCGAGCAGCTGCTCGAAGCGCGGGGTGTCCTGCGGTGTGGAGATCACGAGGATATCGCGGATGCCTGCGAACATCAGCGTGCTCATCGGGTAGTAGATCATCGGCTTGTCGTAGACCGGCAGAAGCTGCTTGGACACGACTTGCGTCACCGGGTAGAGGCGCGTGCCGCTGCCTCCGGCAAGGATGATGCCCTTCACGCTTCGCCTCGATTGGCGTAGTTCTTCTCGATCCAATGGCGGTAGGCGCCGCTCGTCACGTGCGCGACCCAATCCGGATTGTCCAGGTACCAGGCGACGGTCTTGCGCAAGCCGGAATCGAAGGTCTCAGAGGGCGTCCACTCGAGCTGAATGGCGATCTTCGCCGCGTCCATCGCATAGCGACGATCGTGTCCCGGGCGGTCCTTCACGAAGGAGATCAACATGGAATGCGAGGCCTTGCGGTTGGGCCTCGCTTCGTCGAGCAGCGAGCAGATCGCGTTCACCACCTCGAGATTGGTCTTCTGGTTGTAGCCCCCGACGTTGTAGCTCTCCCCGACGCGGCCGCGCTCCAGGACTCGTCGGATCGCCGTGCAATGATCCTGCACGTACAACCAGTCACGCACGTTGCCGCCCTCGCCGTAGACCGGCAGGGGCTTGTGGGTGATGGCGTTCAGGATCACGAGGGGGATGAGCTTTTCAGGAAACTGATAAGGGCCGTAGTTGTTCGAGCAGTTGACGGTCAGCGTCGAAAGCCCATAGGTGTGGTGGTACGCCCGCACCAAGTGATCGGCAGCCGCCTTCGAAGCGGCGTAGGGGCTGTTCGGGGCGAAAGGAGTCGATTCGTTGAAAGGCGGGTCGTGCGGCCCGAGCGAACCGAACACCTCGTCGGTTGAAACATGCAGGAATCGGAAGTCCTCGCGTCGAGAAGGCGCTTGCTTTTCCAGCCACATCCGCGTTTCCTCGAGCAACGCGAAGGTGCCGAGGATATTGGTCTGAACGAACTCGGCGGGCCCGTGAATGGAACGATCGACGTGGCTCTCCGCGGCGAAGTGAACGATGGCGCGTGGCGTGTGTCGTTCGAGGAGGCGCCGCACCAGTTCCCGGTCGCAGATATCCCCGTGGACGAACACGTGCGCCGGGTTGTCCTTGAGAGGCAGGAGATTTGCCGGATTGCCCGCGTAGGTGAGCTTGTCCACGTTGATGACAGGGTCCGCGCCTTGCGCGAACCAGTCCAGGACGAAATTCGAGCCTATGAAGCCGGCACCGCCTGTCACCAAGACGGTCATTTGGAAGCGCGCTCCAGCGCCTTCAGTTTCGCGTACTTGTTGAAACTGTTCATGCAACCGATCGTGACGTGCACCAGGCCTGGCACGCCGTCGAGGAAACCGAGCCGCCACAGGTAGAACTTGACGAAGCGCAGAATGGGTGAGAGCACGAGCTGCAACGCATTCGCGCGACGGCCCGCGGCGCGCAGCGATTCCGCCTGCAGGCTCGTGTAGCGGTTCTGCTTGTCGAGATACTTCTCCAGAGTTTCCGCCGAATCGTGCAGGAGGTCGCCTCGGAGCCTGAGCACGGGCGACCGGGTTGCGATTTTTTCATGTACCACCTCGCTTCCCCAGCGCGCATGCTCGCGATGAAACAGCCGCACGCTCCAGTCGGGATAGCCTTCGCCGTGCTTGAGCCAGCGTCCCAAGAAACGGTTGCGGCGCGGGATGGCGTACACAAGGCCGCGCGGTGCTTTGAGCTCCCGAACGATAGCGTCGCGCAGCTCGGGGCTCAGGGATTCGTCCGCGTCCACGCACAAGACCCACTCGTGGCTCGCAGCGTCCACGGCAAACTGCTTTTGCGCGCCGAACCCAAGCCATTCTTTGCGGATCACGCGAGCGCCGTGGCGGGCGGCGAGCTCGACCGTGTCGTCCGTGGAACCCGAGTCCACCACGACGACCTCGTCGGCAAAGGCGACGCTCGCAAGGCAGCGCTCCAGCTGGCCGGCGGCGTTGCGGGTGATCATGGCTACGGACAGGGGCATGGTCGCGAAAGGAGTGACGGCAAACCCGTATAATCAGCGGCTTATGCGCGGCATTCTAACCGCTTTCCGCGCCTGGCGGCCGGACCCTCCGGGATGAAAAGAATCCTGATCGTCAAGACTTCTTCGCTCGGCGATATCGTCCACAATCTTCCGGTGGCGAGCGACATACGGCGGCATTTCCCCGATGCCCGCATCGACTGGGTGGTGGAAGAGCCTTACGCACCGCTTGCAAGCTTGCACTCTGCCGTACGGCGCGTGATCCCCGTCGCGCTCCGCCGCTGGCGGCAACGGCCTCTGGGCCGGGCGACATGGAAGGAAATCCGCGAATTTCGGCGTCTAGCCCAGTCCGAGCCCTACGATGCAGTCATAGACACACAAGGCTTGGTGAAGAGCGCCTTGATTGCCCGGGCCGCAACGGGCGAGCACCATGGGTTTGACTCCGGCAGCGCGCGCGAGCCGTTTGCGGCCCGATTCTACGATGTCACGCATCACGTCGCGCGCGCGCAGCACGCGGTGTCGCGCAACCGCGCCCTAGGCGCCGCCGCGCTGGGTTATCGGGTGGAACACCCGGTCGACTACGGTCTCGCCGTCTCGCGATCGGTAACGCCGCCGGCGCCGCCTTACGCCGTGCTCTTGCACGGCAGTAGCCGCCGCGACAAGCTCTGGTCCGAGGCCGCATGGACTGAGCTTGGCCGAGCGCTCGCCGCTCGGGGCCTCGCCTGTGTGCTGCCCTGGGGAAGCGACGAGGAGCGCAAGCGGAGCGAGCGCATAGCGCAAGAACTCGACCGCGCCGAGGTCCCCCCGCTTGAGCCGCTCGATCGCCTGGCCGTGCTGCTCGGTAGGGCCGTCGCCGTGGTAGGCGTGGATACCGGTCTGACACATTTAGCGGCCGCGCTCGGACGGCCGGTCGCGGCGATTTACTGCGGCACCGATCCGAACCTGACCGGAGTATTCGGAGCCCCGCGCGCGAAGAATCTCGGAGGCCCGGGCGACAACCCCTCGCCGAAAGAGGCGCTCCAAGCCCTTGAAGCTGTCGGGGCGTTCTGATGTGGCGGGTCGGCTATAGACTGCTCCTGTGGCTCGCTTTTCCTTTCGTGCTCGCGCGCCTGTGGTGGCGCGGGCGGCACGAGCCCGGATACAGGCAGAACATAGGGGAGCGATTCGGCCTCTACCGCGCGAAGCCCGAGAGGCCGGTGATCTGGTTGCACGCGGTATCGGTGGGCGAGACGCGTGCCGCAGAGGCGCTCCTGAACGCGCTGCGATCCCGTCATCCGGACTGCGATCTGTTGATCACCCAGATGACCGCTACCGGCCGGGAAGCGGCGCGGCAGCTCTTCGGCGGCGGCGTGCACGTTGCGTGGCTCCCTTACGACTACCCCTCGGCCGTCGGGCGGTTCCTGCGCAACTTCCGCCCGCGGCTTGGCGTTCTGATGGAAACTGAAATCTGGTTTCACCTCGTGGGCGAGTGTCAACGCGCAGGTGTCCCGCTCTTGCTTGCCAATGCCCGCTTGTCGGCCAAGTCGGCGCGGGGCTACGCCGCGGTCGGGCCGCTCGTACGGATCGCTCTCGGGGGACTGAGCGCAGTCGCGGCACAGACCACCGAAGACGCCGAGCGGCTTCGCTCCCTCGGCGCGTCCGCCGTGGAGGTCACCGGGAACCTCAAGTTCGACGCCGATCCGAGTCCCGGAAGCGAATCGCTCGCGGCGCAATTTCGGCGCGGATTCGGCGCTCGAGCGGTGTTGCTCGCCGCGAGCACTCGCGAAGGCGAGGAAGAGCTGCTCCTCGACGCCTTGAAACAAAACGCTCTCGGGGATGCAATTCTGGTCATCGTCCCGCGGCACCCACAGCGCTTCGACAAGGTAGCGCAGCTTCTTGCATCCCGCGGTCTGAAGTTCATCAGGCGCAGCGCGAACACCCCGCTCGATGCAGACTGCGGCATCGTACTCGGCGACAGCATGGGTGAAATGGCAGCCTACTATCGGGCCTGCGACCTTGCCTTCGTCGGGGGAAGCCTGCTTGCCTACGGCGGTCAGAACCTGATCGAAGCTTGTGCGGCAGGCGTGCCGGTGCTGATCGGACCCTACACCTACAATTTCGCGCAGGCGGCCGAGAGCGCGATCGCTGCCGGCGCGGCGATGCGGGTCAAAGGTGCCGAAGAAGTATTACAGCTGGCACGATCAATACTTCAGGATGCGGGGTTGCGCGAGCGCATGGGAAAGGCCGGAGTCGCTTTCTGTGTGGCGCATCGAGGGGCCACCGAGCGGACGCTCGCGATCTGCGAGCGGCTGCTCGAGCGACCCTGAGCGATCAGTTCGCACCGAGCAGGCGGTTCACCTCTTCGACGTCGGCCTCGCCAAGCGCTCCCGTGGAGGCCTTGAGCTTGAGGCCATTGACGATCGTGTCATAGCGCGCCTTGGACAGATCACGCAGCGTGCTGTAGACCTGCTGCTGGGCGTTCAAGACGTCGATGTTGATGCGCACACCGACCTCGTAGCCGAGCTTGTTCGAGTCGAGCGCGCTCCGGCTGGAAACAAGCGCCGCCTCAAGGGCCTTCACTTGCGCCATCCCGTTGCTGACCCCGACGTAGGCCTGACGGGCGGCCAACGCGGCTGCGCGCCGCGTGCTTTCAAGATCCTGCTGCGCCTTTTCCCGATTGGCAACGGCTTGCCGCACCTGCGAGCTGACATTGCCTCCGGCGTACAGGGGAATGGCAAGCTGCAGCCCGATCGTGCGACTGGTCGCGTCCGAGGCATTGTTGTTGACTGAAGTCGACGTGCTGATGCTGGAAGAGCTGCCGCCAGCGGTCCCAACGATGCTCAAAGTGGGCAGGTGCCCGGCGCGGATGCGCTCGATCTCGCGCGCTGCGATTTCAAGGCCGGCTTCCTGCGCTTGTGCTTGATAGCCCTGGTTCGCGGCGGAGGCCCACTCTTCCATCGAATTCGGCTTAGGTGGGTTGAGCTCGACATTGGGTTTGAGCGGCTCCAGCCGCTCGGGAAACTTGCCGACGATCTGCTGCAAGGTGCGCTTCTTGATTTCGAGGTCACCTTGTGCGGCGATTTCCTGGGACGTTGCGAGGTCGTATCGCGCTTGCGCTTCGTGCGTATCGGTGATCGTTGCCGTGCCGACCTCGAAATTCCGCTTCGCCTGGGCGAGCTGCTCGGAGATCGCCACCTTTTGCGCCTGGATGAAGGTAAGGCTGTCCTGCGAGGCGAGCACGTCGAAATAGGCCTGCGCGACGCGCACGATCAGATCCTGGGTCGCCTGCCCGAATGTGGCTTCGGCCTGCGCCGCCTTGAACCCAGCCTCTTTGTACACTTGAACGTTTTGCCAATTGAAAAGAGGCTGCGTAAGCGTCACGGTATAGCCGCTGGAGTTGCCCTGGCGATTCGAGTCTGGGATGACGTTGCCCTGTGAATCCAAGGCCCCGCGAAACGAGATGTTGGTATTGTTGCTCTGGGTGAACGCGGTGGCGTTCACCGTTGGCAGGATCTGCGCCAGGCCCTGCGGCAGGCTCTCCAGGCCGGCGTCGCGCGCTGCGCGCGCCGAAGCGTAGGTGGCGTCGTTGGCGAGAGCGTCGCGATAGATCTGCAAAAGGTCGGCGGCGTGCGCGGGCGCCGCGCACAATGCAAGGATCAATGGCGGCGCGAAACGTAGCCGTGACATGGCCGCTACGGCCTGGCCCGGATCATCACTAAAATTCGAAGCGCGGCGGCTGCAGCGCGTTCTTGAGCGGGGCGAGACAGGTCTCGAACAGATCGGTGGCGTGGTGTGAGCCTTCGTCGACGCAGGTTATCAGACGCGCCTCCATCACCGGAGGATCGCCCACGACGGCGAAAAGTCGTCCTCCTATCTTGAGCTGCGAGACCAAAGTCTGCGGCAGAACCGGCGTCGACCCGGTCAGGACGATGATGTCATAGGGCGCATGCTCCGGCCAACCTCGTGCCGCGTCGCCGAGCTCGACCGTCACATTTTCCACGCCTGCGCGCCGGAGATTTTCCTCTCCGAAGGCTTTCAACCTTGGATTGATCTCCACCGAGCATACCCAATGAGCTTGGGCGGCGAGAAGCGCTGCGAGATAGCCGCTGCCGGTGCCCACTTCGAGTGCCCGGTCGGTTTTCCTCGGCGCCAATTCCTGAAGGATGCGTGCTTCGAGCTTGGGCTGCATCATGCGCTCGTCCTCGTCCGCACCCTCGTATAGGGGAATTTCCAGGTCCGAGAAGGCAAGCGCCCGGTACTCGGCGGGTACAAATTCCTCGCGCCGCACCACGTATAGAAGATCGAGCACGCCCTGGTCGAGCACCTCCCAGGTGCGGATTTGCTGCTCGACCATGTTGAAACGGGCTTGCTCGACGCTCATGAACGGGACGGGAAGCCGGGCGAAAGGCGCCGATTTTAGCACTGTTTGCGCGGCGTTCCGGCACGCGGGCAATCAGTCGAGCTCAAGGGGTCGCTCTCGTGAGCCTGAAACGAAATGAGGGTACCATTATCGCTGCGCCGCGAGCGCATTTAACAACCGTCCGAGGGCCAGCCCGTTCCATGCACGTATCCCAAGAACGCTATGGCGACGCTCTGGTGCTCACCCCTGTCGGGCGGGTTGATAACAGCACTACCGACGGCCTGAAGTCCGGGCTCGACGCCTATGTGGCCACCTGCCGCGCAGGGGGCGATCGCCTGGTCCTGGATTTTTCGAAGGTCGACTACATCAGCAGCGTCGGGTTGCGCGTCCTGATGCTGGCGGCCAAGCAAATCCGCGAACAGGGAGGCTCCATCGTGGTAGCGGCGCTCCAGCCCGTGGTGCGCGAAATCTTCGAGATCAGCCGCTTCAATCTCGTATTCCAGTGTTTTGGCTCCGTGCGCGAAGCTCTGACCAAAGTCTCTCCGACCGCTCTGGCGGCTTATGACTCCGCCCATGGCACCTGACCGATGGCGCTGTGGGTCACGTTCTGGGGTACGCGCGGTTCCATCCCCGTCTCCCTAGACTCCGCGTCGATCAGGGACAAACTCGCCCATGCGCTGGTTGCGGCCTCGGGTAAGCGCCTCGACACGCAGGAAAAAGCGCGGGCGTGGGTGGACTCCGAGCTTGATTTTGCCGTTTCGCACACCTTCGGTGGCAATTCCGCCTGCGTGCAACTCGATGCGGGTGACGACGAGCATGTATTGTGCGATCTCGGCAGCGGCGTGCGCGTCTTCGGAAACCATGTATTCAGCCGAGACGGTCCCGCCAAGGCCAACGTCTTCCACGTGTTCCAGTCCCATCTTCACTGGGACCACATCATGGGCTTTCCGTTTTTCGCTCCTGCCTACGTCCCCGGAAACAAGATCCGGATTTACGGCTGCCACTCCAATCTCGAAGAAGCCCTTCGCCGGCAACAGGACCCGCCCAGTTTCCCCGTGCCGTTTGATCGGCTTGGGGCCTCGATAGAATTCGTCACACTCCAGCCCGGCCGAAGCTACGAGATCGCAGGGTGGAGCGTGACCGCCAAGCTCCAGAGCCATTCCGGTGATTCCTACGGCTATCGATTCGTCCGCGACGGCCGGATCATCGTTTATTCGACCGATTCGGAGCACAGGCTGGACGTACCGGATGCGGTCGAAGGCGCGGCCACTTTTTTTGCCGACGCCGACTTGGTGATCTTCGACGCCATGTACTCGCTCGCCGAGGCCGTGTCGGTGAAGGAGGACTGGGGCCATTCGAGCAATGTAGTCGGGGTCGAGTTGTGTCAGCTTGCCAATGTGAAACACCTGGTGCTTTTCCACCACGAACCGGCCAACAACGACGAACGCATCGCAGAGATATGGCGTGAGACCTTGCGTTACGAGGAAATCTCGCGAACAGGAGAACCCTTGCGCATCTCGGTCGCCTACGACGGTCTGGAGATCGAGCTCTGACCGGCGAAATCCCGCCGGGCGCCGCAGGCCCCGCCCGGAATCCCAGAAAGGGCTCGGGTGCCGGAGCAAATCGCCTGAGCGCCCTGTTCAATTCACGCGGGGCTGGGCACGGCCTGGTCTTGCTTTGCCTGCTCTTTGTGCCGATCCTGTGGCAGGACATGCCGGTATCCGGGGCATTGCGTCTTGCCTGGCTCGACGTCTACCAGGAACTGTCTCCGCGCGAAAGGCGCTCGGCGCCCGCGGTCATCGTAGCCATCGATGAGGCGAGTCTGGATCGGTTTGGTCAATGGCCGTGGCCGCGCACGCTGGTTGCGCAGCTCATCGATAAGCTTGGCGCAGCCCGTCCGGCGGCAATCGGAGTGGACATCTTGTTTCCGGAGCCCGACCGGCTCTCCCCCGAATGGCTTGCACCTTCGGTGGCCGACGCCGATCCGCAATTGGCGGCGCGCCTTGCAAGGCTGCCGCGCCACGACGCAGTCCTCGCGGCGTCGATCAAGGCCGCTCCAGTGGCGCTGGGCGTTGCGGGGCTTGAAACGGGCGTGATCTCCGGGCCGGTGTCATTCACCCCGTCCCTGCAAAAAGGCAGCGACGTGCGAGGGGCGCTGCGTCACTATGCCTCGGCCCTTCGGAGTCTCCCGGAAATCGATGCGGCCGCGGGAGGGCACGGACTGCTCAGCGCCGATACCGAAGCAGGCGTTGTTCGGCGCATGCCGATGGTGGCGCTGGTCGGCACGATTCCGGTGCTACCCCTCAGTCTGGAGACGCTTCGTTTGGCAAGCGGCGAAGCGCTCTTCTTCGTGCGTGGGGGCTCGGCCGGAGTCGAAGCCGTGGGGTTCGGCGACTTGACCGTGCCCACTCAGTCGGATGGGCGCCTTTGGCTGCACTACACGCCCCACGATGCGAGTCGGTACATTTCGGCCTCGGACGTGCTGCGCGGCGAAGTCGACCACGCTCAGCTCGAGCGGAAGCTCGTGCTCGTCGGCGTTACCGGACTTGGCCTCATCGACTACCAAACCACGCCGCTCGGCGAACGCATGCCCGGGATCGAGATTCACGCGCAAGTGTTGGAGAATATTTTTGACGGCGCACTGTTGATGCGGCCGCGTTGGGCAGCCTGGGTTGAAGGATTGGCGCTTTTCGTCGCAGGCCTGGTTGTCGTCTGTGCCGTGCCTCGGCTTTCGCCGGGGCGTTCGACGTTCCTGCTCGGTTTTCTGCTTGCGGCACTGGCTTCGGCTGGCTTCGGAGCCTATCGGGTCGCTGGATTCTTGATCGACGCCTCGGTTCCTGGCGCCGCCATCACCTTCCTGTTTGCTGCAATGCTCGTCGAGACGCTCGCCGAGGCGAACGCCCAGAGAAAAATGCTGCAGGAACGACTGCAACGCGAGCGCGAAGCGGCAGCCCGCATCGCGGGTGAACTCGACGCGGCGCGACGCATCCAGATCGGCAGCCTCCCGCGGCCCGAGTTGGCGTTCCCTGCCGAACGTCGCTTCGAGATTTCCGCCGCAATGGAACCCGCGCGCGAAGTAGGAGGGGATCTATACGACTTCTTCATGCTCGATGCCGAACACTTGTTCTTTCTCGTAGGCGATGTTTCCGGTAAAGGCTTGCCCGCGAGCATATTCATGGCGGTCAGCAAGGCTCTTTGCAAAAGTGCCGCCCTTCGACGTGGGCGTCGAATCGACGAATTGCTCCGTGAAGCCAACGCAGAAATCGCGCGGGAGAATCCTGAATCCTTGTTCGTGACCGTTTTTGCGGGTGTACTCGACGTTCTGAGCGGTCGCCTGGAATATTGCAACGCCGGACACGAACCGCCTTTCGTTCTGGCTCCTCACGGCGAGATTGCCCGGCTTGAGGAGGGCGGTGGGCCCCCGTTATGCGTGCTTGACGGATTTTCCTACGTCGCCGCCGAGCATCGGATGAGCCGGCGTGGGATATTGTGTGTCGTGTCCGACGGGGTGACCGAGGCAATGAACGCGGCGGGAGAGCTCTACGGAGCGGGTCGGTTGCGCCAGGCCCTCGAGCGGGGGCGGGACGCCGAAAATCCGGGGGCGCTCGTCGATGCGATCCGTGCCGACATCGGGCGATTCGTCGGCGGTGCCGAATCCGCTGACGACCTCACGCTCTTGGTACTGCGCTGGAACGGAGCTAGCGCACGCTGATTTCGACGCGCCGATTCCGTGGCTCGGAAACTCCGTCGGCCGCGGGGATCAAAGGCTCGCGGCGGCCACGGCCAGCGGTGAGGATCCGCTCGGCGGTGATGCCCATTCCCGCCAGGATCGATTTCACGCGCTCCGCGCGCTGAAGAGAAAGCGCATCATTGGATGGATCCGGACCCACCTGATCGGTGTGGCCAATCACGGTAATGTCTGGCGCCTGTCTGCGCGCCATCTCCGCAAGCAACCGCTTTACTTCCTGTTTCGATTGCTCGGTAAATTCGTCGCTGCCGCTCTCGAAATAGAGAGTAAAGGAAATCGGGCGGGGAGGCTGGGCCGCGAGCGCACTGCCAAAAACGTCTTTTACTTCGCCCTGACTTGCAGTACCGCGTTGCACGCCGCCCTCGGACGTCGTCCGTGCCGAGGCGTACGCGGTGTTGAGCACGGTCTTGCCCTTCTGGCCCTGGACGATGACTGTTCCGACCTTGCCCTCCTTGTCCGGCAACAGCACGACCAGATCCTGGCTCGGGGTGGCACAGCCACCGAGGACCAGTGCCGCGATGAGGGCAGCGTCATGTCGGCGCATTAGGTCCCGTGGCTCAGTCGTCGGAGCGAACGAGGAACTCCGTTCCGCGTACTCCGAGGATCGAAGAAGGAGTCTTCACTTTCATTGCATCGGGAGACTGCTTGGCGATTTTCCCCGACACCACCGACAGGGTCCCCTTGCGGAGAGAAGATTCGAAAGCCCCTTCGTGCGTAGTCGAGTTGAACGCGTAGCGCTCGATGGCAAGCACGCTGTTGGGGCCGATCGACAGAAGCGAATTGTCGACAAATGCAATGCCGGCCGAACCGTCCGCTCCGGTCACTACAATGTCGGTCGCCCGCAAGTGCGTTCCGACACGCGCCGGGAGCCGCTGGCCGCTGCGCTCGAGATACACCGAGCCTTTGGCGACTTTGAACTGGGCTATGTCGTTTGCCCAGCTTGCAATCGGCGCAAGGCCGCATGCGCATGCAAGGAGAAATCGACGAATGACGATTGAACGAGTTGATTGCATAGTAACCCCCCAATTGTTGGCCCGCTTTTCAATTCCGGAGGTGCCTGGCGCCCGTGAGGGCGGTTTGTTCCTATAATAATAATCCAAACGGCCTTCTTCCGGCTCATCCCGTCAATGGCGAACGCCCCGCTTGCCCGGTTCCCGGCCAGAATGGACTCCATGGCCGAAATCCGGACCTTTGTTGAGGACGCGTGCACCACGGCCGGGATAGGCCGGGAAGACTGCCTGAAGGTGCTCCTTATCGTCGAGGAACTATTCACGAACACGGTCACCCACGGCTATCGCGAAGAGAGCGAATCCCCGGTCTGGATCGCATTTGATCCCTCCGACAAGGGATTTACCTTGCGCTACGAGGACGCGGCCCCGCCCCACAATCCTTTCGGCGAATTTCGCCCTACGGATACAGCTGCCCTCGTTGCTCAGCAGCCGGTGGGCGGTCTCGGCTTGAAATTGATCAGGTCGCTGGCAAGGGAAGCGAGCTATAGCCGTGAAGGCGAGCGCAACTGTATCCGGCTTACGTTCGCTGTACGTCCGCGCGATTGACTGCGCTTGCCAACCCCTCGGGCTTGGAGTAACTTTGCGCGAGCAACGTAGGGGTCCTGACCGAGAAGATTCTCCTTGGCCGGGTGAGAGTAAACCCTTCGAACCTGATGCGGATAATGCCGCCGCAGGGAAGCGTTGAGTGGTCCATCCTTCGCTCCCCTTCGGTTCTTGCACGAGGAGCGCCATGAATGCCAATCCGAAATTTCTAGCCGAGACCGCCCGCGTCGACGACGCGGCGGTCAAACCGATGCCGAACTCGCGCAAGGTCTACGTCGAGGGCTCGCGCCAAGACCTCCTTGTGCCGATGCGTGAGATCGCACAGTCCGACACGCCCGCCTCGCTCGGCGCAGAGAAAAATCCCGCGATCTTCGTCTACGACACCTCCGGCCCGTACACCGATCCGGAGGTCAAAATCGACATTCGCGCCGGCTTGGCGCCCGTGCGCGCGAATTGGATCAGGGAACGCGCCGATACGGTAGAGTTGCCTGGCCCGACTTCGAAGTATGGCCTCGAACGCCTTGGTGATCCCAAGCTCGCGGAGATGCGTTTCAGTCTGAAAAGGAAACCGCGCCGGGGAAAGGCGGGCCGCAACGTGACGCAGATGCATTATGCGAAAAAGGGCATCGTCACGCCGGAGATGGAATATATCGCGATCCGGGAAAACCAGCGCAGCGACGCGCTAGCGGAATCGATCACGCGACAGCACCAGGGCGAGTCGTTCGGAGCGTCCCTGCCGAAATTCATCACGCCGGAATTCGTGCGCGAGGAAATCGCGCGCGGCCGCGCCATCATTCCGGCGAACATCAATCACCCCGAGACCGAGCCGATGATTATCGGCCGCAACTTCCTGGTGAAGATCAACGCCAACATCGGCAACTCCGCCATCAGTTCCGGCATCGCCGAAGAAGTCGAGAAAATGACTTGGGCGATCCGCTGGGGTGGCGACACGGTTATGGATCTTTCCACCGGCAAGCACATTCACGAGACGCGCGAATGGATCATCCGAAACTCGCCCGTCCCCATCGGCACGGTGCCGATCTACCAGGCGCTGGAGAAAGTGGACGGCAAGGCGGAAGACCTGACTTGGGAAATTTTCCGCGATACGCTGATCGAGCAGGCCGAGCAGGGCGTCGACTACTTCACCATCCACGCCGGCGTGAGGCTGCCGTTTATCCCTATGACTGCGAAACGGATGACGGGGATCGTTTCACGCGGCGGATCGATCATGGCGAAATGGTGCCTCGCGCACCACGTGGAGAGCTTTCTTTACACGCATTTCGATGACATCTGCGAGGTCATGGCGGCGTACGATGTGAGTTTCTCGCTCGGCGATGGTCTGCGGCCCGGCTCAATCCAGGACGCCAACGACGAGGCGCAGATCGCCGAACTGAAGACCCTTGGGGAGCTTACGGACATCGCCTGGCGCCATGACTGCCAAGTGATGATCGAAGGACCGGGCCACGTCCCGATGCAGCTCATCAAGGAGAACATGGACCTGCAGTTGAAGTACTGCAAGGAAGCGCCGTTCTACACGCTCGGGCCTCTCACGACCGACATCGCGCCCGGCTACGACCATATCACCAGCGCCATCGGCGCGGCGATGATCGGGTGGTACGGTACGGCCATGCTTTGTTACGTTACCCCCAAGGAGCACTTGGGCTTGCCGGACAAGGACGATGTCAAGGACGGTATCATCGCCTACAAGATCGCCGCCCACGCCGCGGACCTGGCCAAAGGGCATCCCGGCGCGCAGATCCGCGACAACGCACTCTCGAAAGCGCGTTTCGAGTTCCGCTGGGACGATCAGTTCAACCTCGGGCTCGATCCGGACAAGGCAAAGGCCTTCCACGACGAAACGCTGCCGCAGGAAGGCGCGAAGCTCGCGCACTTCTGCTCGATGTGCGGACCGCATTTCTGTTCGATGAAGATCACGCAGGACGTGCGCGAATACGCCGAGAAGCACGGGCTCTCGGGCGATGACGCGTTGAAGAAGGGCCTGGAGCAGAAGGCGGTCGAGTTCGTGAAGAAGGGCGCGGAGATCTACACCAAAGCCTGAGTGTTTCCGCTAAACTCGGGGCGGCAAAAATTGCCGCCTCTTTTCTTTTCGGAGTCTGCGTGGACCCGGTTCTGCTCGCAAAAGCGCTTGTTCTGGGCGTCATCGAAGGTTTGACGGAATTCCTGCCGATTTCCTCCACCGGCCACCTGATACTCGCGGGCGATCTGCTCGGCTTCGACGACGAGAAGGCCAAAGTGTTCGAGATCGTGATTCAGACCGGGGCGATGCTCGCGATCGTCTGGGAATACCGCGCAAAGTTTTGGAGCGTCCTGGCGGGACTCGCCTCCGATCGCGCCGCGCAGCGCTTCACGATGAATCTGATCGTTGCATTCATTCCCGCTGCCGTGCTGGGGCTTGCTTTCGGCAAGCTGATCAAGACCTATCTGTTTCACGCCGTGCCCGTCGCTCTGGCCTTCATCGTCGGCGCATTCGTCATTCTTTGGGTGGAAAGACGCCA
>Ga0137412_10000792_pt1 | contig 23473 bp, 22 predicted proteins | sample CZODoug2_1_16fun_FD_122160 | JGI IMG/M metagenome (GOLD analysis project Ga0137412, IMG submission 122160) | Vadose zone soil fungal communities from Angelo Coast Range Reserve, California, USA - CZODoug2_1_16fungal (Hybrid Assembly) | ecosystem: Environmental > Terrestrial > Soil > Vadose zone... | reverse complement strand
GCAGGCGTCCTCGTGCGCAACGCCGAAGCATTAGAAACGCTAGCGAAGGTGGACACGCTGGTTCTGGACAAGACCGGCACACTCACGGAAGGGAAGCCTCGCGTGGCGGGAGTAGCGATGGCAGAAGGGAGCGGACTAACGAAGGATAGGCTTCTCTGGGTTGCCGCGAGCGTGGAGCGTTCCAGCGAACATCCTCTGGCGCGAGCCATTGTCGAAGCAGCGAAGGCAAAAGGCGTCGAGTTAGCGGAGCCCGCCGAATTTCGAGCGATTGCTGGAGGCGGAGTAGAAGCCATGCTTCAAGGCGACCGGGTTCTCATCGGCTCGCCAAAATTCCTCGAGGGGCGGGGAATTAGAGAAACCACGGATCCTTCGCATAAGGAAATGCGGCTCGAGTCTGGCTCGGGCCGCACCTTTTCCTCGACGGTTGTGGGCGTCGCAATCAACGGAAAAATAGCTGGGGCAATCGCATTCAGGGACTTTCTGAAGGAAACCACCCCGGAAGCAATCAATGCCCTGCGGGCCGAAGGATTGCAGTTGGTGATGCTCACCGGGGACCGCCGCGAGTCGGCAGCGATGATTGCGAAGGAGTTGGGCCTGACCGAAATTGAAGCCGAAGTCCGGCCGGAGCAAAAAGCTGCGGTGATCGAGCGGCTGAAGAAAGAGGGCCGCGTTGTGGCGATGGCTGGAGATGGCATCAATGATGCCCCGGCGCTGGCTGCGGCCGACGTCGGCATCGCCATGGGTACTGGCACGGACATCGCCATAGAGAACTCGGGAATCACACTAGTGAAAGGCGACCTGAGGGGCATTGTGCGGGCGCGGCGGTTGTCCAGAGCAACCGTCAGAAACATCAAGCAAAACCTGGCCTTTGCCTTTGTCTATAACCTGCTGGGAATTCCGATTGCGGCGGGGGTCTTCTTTCCGCTTTTCCACTGGCTTCTTAGCCCGATGATTGCCAGCGCAGCGATGAGCTTCAGTTCGGTTTCTGTCATCACCAATGCGCTCCGCTTGCGGGGTCTGAAACTCTAACCTCGCGGCACCCCGGCACAAGACCGCAAGCCACCTTCGTTCGTCTATAACCTTAAGAGCGGGAACATTTTGAGTGGAACTGCGTATTAATGTGCAGCAGCCCAAATGAATTCTGTCTTGGGGGTCGGTTATGTCCAGTAGTGGCAATGGTTTAACCAACGGAAAGGCGGCCAAGAAGCGCCGCCGTCGCATCATCATTGGCAGCATTGTGGCGTTGGTCCTCATTGGCGGGGGATATGGCGTCTACGCCGCCCTGCGTCCCAATCACGAAATTGATCCTTCCAAACTGGCCGCGGCGGAGCGCGGCGACCTGGCAAAGGTTGTGGTCGCTACGGGCAAAATCCAGCCGCTCTCCAAGGTCGAAGTGAAATCCAAGGCCAGCGGCATCGTGAAAAAACTCTATGTGGATTATGGCGACCACGTGAAGGCCGGCCAGTTGCTTGCGGAACTCGACAAAATTCAGCTGGAAGCCAGCCTGCGCGCCGCCCAGGCGAATTATCAGGCGGCGCAAGCTGCGAAAGATTCGTCCGAGGCAACGCTCGAGCGCAACAAAGTGGACGCGGAAGGACCAGACGTGCCGTTCCTCAAGTTGAACATGGAGCGCGCGGAGCAGATGTTCAAGGACGGCGTGATGTCCAAGAGCCTGGTGGAAGACGCCGAGAAGAATTATCAGCTCGCGCTGAACAAACAAGTGAGCGCGCAGAGGAACCTTGCGGTATCGCGCGCGGAGATTGCCAAAGCTGTGGCGCAGGAGGCGCAAGCCAAGGCAGCGCTTGAAAACACGGAAGAGGATCTGCGCAATTCGACAATTATTAGTCCCATCGACGGGCTGGTGTTGTCTCGTGACGTGAATGTCGGCGACGCGGTGAGCTCCATCCTGGTACTCGGCTCGCAAGCGACGCTGATCATGACGCTGGGAGATGTCAGCGAAGTATACGTACAGGGCAAGGTGGACGAAGCCGACATCGGCAAGGTGTACCTGAATCAGGCCGCGCGCATCGTCGTGGAATCATTCAAGGACAAGAAATTCACGGGCAAGGTGACAAAGATTTCGCCCCTCGGCAAAGAGAAAGACAACGTCACCACGTTTGAAGTACGCGTTTCCATTTCAAATCCCACCGGCGAACTGAAAGCCAACATGAGCGCCAACGCCGAGATCGTCCTGGAAGAAAAAAAGAATGTGCTTATGGTCCCGGAAGCGTCCCTGATATATGACAAAGACCGGAAAGCTTCCGTCGAAATTCCGGAGCCGAAGGCAGACAAGGGAAAGAAAAAAATTCCCGTGCAACTGGGCATTTCCAATGGCGTGAAAACGGAAATTACCGCCGGCTTGAACGAAAAGCAGCAAGTGGTCCTCCAATAGCGAGGCGCAAATGACGTTTCGCGACCTGCTGAGAGACACGATCGCAACGCTCCTGGCCCACAAGCGGCGCACCCTGCTGACCATGTTCGGCATCGCCTGGGGCATTATTTCCATTACCTTGATGGTTGCCGCCGGCGAAGGCCTCGGACGCGGCATACAAAAACAACAGGAAAATTTTGGCAAAGACGTGATGATCGTGTTCGCGGGCCGCACCAGCATGCAGGCCGGAGGAACGCGTTCCGGGCGCGCGATTCACTGGATGGAAAGCGACTACAAGGAAGTGGCTGAGGAAGCCCCCGCTTGCAAGTACGTCCTGCCGGAACTCGGCAACAACACGAAGGTGCACAGCGCGTTCAACAGCGGCGACCTCGATACAGTGGGTTCTCTACCGCCCTTCACCGAGATCCGCAGTATCACCGTAGCGGAAGGACGTTTCTACAATTACCAGGACAACGATGCGGGCAGGCGCGTGGCATTCCTCGGCAGCGATGCGAAGAAGCAACTCTTTGCAGAACGCGAAGCTATCGGCCAGACCATTCAGCTGAACGGGATTCCGTACACCGTCATCGGGGTGATGAAGACGAAGGATCAAAACTCCAGCTACGACGGCGTGGATATCCGAAAGATCTTCATCCCATTTGACTCCATGAAGCGGGATTTCCCGAATAAGCCGCCGGCCGTGGAACATACCGTGGACCGCTTACTGGTGGCGCCGTGGTCGCTGGCAACGCATCGCGATTGCGTGAAGCAGGTGCGCCGCACCCTGGGGCGGTTGCATAATTTCGACCCGCGCGATGAAGAAGCGGCGAGCATTTGGGACACCGTCAAAAATGCCCAGGCTAACCGGATGATTTTCGTCGGCATGGAGATATTCATGGGCGCGGTGGGAGTAGCCACGATTTTTCTGGGCGGACTGGGTGTGATGAACGTGATGCTGGTGAGCGTTCGCGAGCGCACGCGGGAGATTGGAGTTCGCAAGGCCCTGGGGGCGACCCGTGAATCGATCCTGAAGCAGTTTTTCCTGGAAACGGTCATCGTGGTGTTCATCAGCGGCGGTGCGGGCCTGATTATTTCCTACGGCCTTTGCGGACTGGTGAATTTGTTGCCCACGATTCCGTATTTCGACGGACTGGATGCCAGTTGGAAACTTGCCGCGCTGACGATCAGCTTGTTGGGTCTGATTGCCGTACTTTCCGCTCTCTACCCGGCGAACCGAGCCGCGTCAGTGGATCCGATTGAAGCGCTGCGCTTCGAGGCGGGGGGATGATGCTGATAGAAGTATTCAAGGAAGCGTGGATTGCGCTCGGGAGGAATCGCGTGCGCACCCTGCTGACGATGACTGGCATTTCGTGGGGCATCGTGGCGGTAACTCTTCTGCTGAGTTACGGCTCAGGCTTCCGCAGCGTGCTTCTCTATACATTCGAAGTGTTCGGCAAGGGGGCGGTGATCTGTTGGCCCGGAACCACCAGCGAGCAAGCGGGCGGTGAGCGCGCCGGCAAACCGGTGCGGTTTGACCAGGAGGATGCGGCTTGGGTGAAAGCGCAATCTCCCCTCGTCAAACGGGTAACTATGGAAACGGTTAAATTTCGGGGCATCTCGCATGAGGAGCGGCTTTCGGACACCGCGATTCGTGGCGTTTATCCTGAGTATGGGGAGATGCGCAATGAAGTCCCTTCCGAGGGCCGGTGGATTTCCGCGGATGACATTGCCGAGCGGCGGCGAGTCGCCTTCCTGGGGGCGCGCCTGAAGAAAAAGCTTTTCAGCGGAACCCCTGCTGTCGGCGAAATCGTTCGAATCGATGGCGTGCGATTTACAGTCATCGGCACCATGGACATGAAATTCTCCGACAGTTGCTATTTCAATTGCGACGACGAGTCCGCGTTTATTCCCTACCCTGCCGCCGCGGATATTTGGGATGCGCGGTATGCGAGCGTGATGGTGTTTGAGCCGGTAGCGCCCGAATTTGAGGCGCTGGCCATGCAGCAATTTCGGACGGCCGTCGCAAACCGCCAGCATTTTTCGGCGAGTGACAAGCGAGCCATCACCATGTTTGGCCGGCAGGAATTCAAGCCCGTTTACGAGGGCATCACCCTGGGTATCGAAGGCCTGCTCTTTTTGATTGGCTCGATGACCCTGGCGATTGGCGGGGTAGGCGTGATGAATATTATGCTGGTCTCCGTGGATGAACGCGTGCGCGAAATCGGCTTGCGGCGGGCGCTGGGCGCCAGAAAAGCGCATATCCGCTGGCAATTTCTCCTGGAAGCTCTGGTGCTCACGCTGGCCGCCGGCGCCGTCGGCATGCTTTTCTCCGCGGCGCTCACCTCAGCGATTGGAACATTGCCATTTCTCGGCCCGGCATACGAAGACGATTCGGGTAAGGTGGATATTCACCTCACACTTTCCGTCACCACAATGGTTCTCTCGAGTCTTATCCTTGTGATCGTTGGTGTGATCAGCGGGTGGATGCCCGCGATGCAAGCGGCGAAACTCGATCCGGTCGAAGCCCTGCGCTACGAATAAGAATGGCTTTCAATCAACTCGCACAGTTCATTTCTTTCTCCCCAGATCTGTTTGTCCCGACCGCCTGCCGGTTAAGTTGGGGCGAATCTCTCCCGCTGCTATAGTAGGGAAGAGGGGACTCCGCGCTACATTGGCCCCTCATTGGAGAGGAAAATAATGGATAGAAGGCTTGCAATCGTTCGAATCATCGCGGGAATGGCCGCCCTGGCTATTCTGCTCACCGCGGGCCGCCTCATCGAAGGGCACGCCATCTTGAAGGAGAGTTCACCCGCGGCGAATACCACGGTGGCGGGGCCGGACGTCTCCATCACGCTGAAATACAATGTCCGTGTTGACTCGGTGCGTTCCAAGGTTCAGCTCTCACATCCGGACGACAGCGTCACCGACCTGCCCCTCGTGAAACAGGTTTCTCCCGACACATTGTCGTCGAAGGCCACTGGGCTGGTGCCGGGCGCCTACAAAATTCAGTGGCAAGTGTTGGCTCCCGATGGCCACATCACGCGCGGCGTGGTTCCTTTTTCCGTGAAAGCTTCCTGAGCCCGGCATGGCCGATCTTCTTGGCATCTTCGGTTTTCTTGTGGTGCTGTTGCGCGCTGCCACATTGTGCTTTCAGACGATACTCGCCGGCGGCGTGATTTTTCTGGCCTTCGTAGCGTCGAACAACGAGCTGCGGCCGGAAGAGTTAACGCGCCCCGCCTGGAGGTTCATCCGCTGTAGCGGTGTGGGCCTCGCGCTCTGCCAAATCGCTTTCCTGATTGTGAACTCGCTGGTCCTCGGCAATTCCACGGAAATCTCCATTCGCGAAATGCTGGGCGCGAACTTCGCGATTGCAGGAATTGTGGCGATCGTTGCTTCGCTCGCGATTGCTCTCTGGCCCGCGCGTCTGCAGAAAAGCGTCAATCGCTCCGTGCTTGTTCCTGCGATGCTCATTCTCGCCTCTTCCGTCGTCACCAGCCATTCGTTCTCTCGAATGGAAGGCCGGGCCGTACTCGTTGGACTGACGTCGCTGCATTATCTGGCGACCGCGAGCTGGATTGGCGGGCTTCCCTATCTGCTGCTTTCGATGAAGCGCATTTCCGATCAAGGCATTCGGATGAGAATCAGCCAACGATTTTCCAGGCTGGCGCAAATCAGCGTCGCGGTACTTTTCCTGGCCGGGCTGGGCATGAGCCTGGTGTTCGTGGGCTCGTGGAACGCGCTCTACGGCACGGCGTACGGCATCATGGTGGGAACCAAAGTGGTTTTGTTCGGGTGCCTGCTGCTTCTCGGCGCGGCGAACTATTTCATCTTGCGGGGAATCGGCGCGGCTTCCACCACCGGATCCACCAGCCTGATCCGCTTCGGAGAAGTGGAAATCGGCATCGGCCTGACCGTGATTCTGGCGGCGGCCTCCTTGACGTCCCAGCCGCCCGGCGCCGACCTCACCGAGGATCGCGTGAGCCTGCACGAAATTGCTGTCCGTTACGCTCCTCGCATGCCACGTTTCACAAGTCCGCCGTTGGGCGATCTTTCACCGGCCAGCAAGGAAATGGAGCGAAAGGCAAAACTCGCCGGCGTGAAAGTGCCCGCCGCATTCATGCCGGGAGAAAGCTTCTCTCATCCGGATACGCCGGGCGACATCGCCTGGTCGGAATACAACCACAGCTGGGCCGGCCTTATCGTCTTTCTCATGGGACTGCTGGCGCTGCTTTCCCACAATAAATATTTTTCCTGGGCGAAAATCTGGCCATTGATGTTCCTGGGACTCGCCGTATTTCTGTTTTTACGAGCGGATCCGGAAAACTGGCCGCTTGGGCCCAACGGCTTCTGGGCAAGCTTTCGTGAAGCGGATGTGTTGCAGCACCGGGCGGCGGTGCTGCTGATCATCGTTTTTGCCCTTTTCCAGTGGGCGGTGGAAACGAACCGGGTCAAGTCTCATGCCGCGGCGCTGGTCTTTCCCGGCGTTTGCGCGATCGGCGGAATCGTGTTGCTGACCCACATGCACGCGGTTACGAATATCAAACAGGAAATGCTTGTCGAGCTAAGCCACACTCCGCTTGCGATATTCGGCATAATCGCCGGATGGTCGCGCTGGCTCGAGCTTCGCCTGCCGCAAGAAAACAACAGCCGGAAATATCTGGCGTGGGTGTGGCCGGTGTGTTTTATTTTTGTCGGACTGATCCTGATGGATTATCACGAGGCGTAGCGGAATCGCCCGGAAAGGGGATCGGATGTCCAAGTCGGCGCTGGTGGTGGTGGACGTGCAGCGGGACTTCTGCGAGGGCGGCGCATTGGCGGCTGCCAACACGCTCTCGTTATTGCCGCCTCTCCAGAAATTCATTGCTGAAGCTAAACGCCGGGGCACGCTGGTGGTTTTCACGCAGGACTGGCACCCGGCCAATCACAGTTCTTTCAAGGCGAATGGCGGACCGTGGCCGGTGCATTGCGTTGCCGGAACCCCTGGCGCGGAACTAATGCCGCCGCTTAAAGTCGGCGCGGACGATGTAGTGATCCACAAGGGAGTCAGCGTAAACGGTGCGGGCTATTCTGGTTTTGATGAGACATCACTGCAAAAACAGCTGCGAGATAAAGGAATAACCCGCGTGGGAGTAGCCGGAGTCGCCACCGAGTATTGTGTTCGCGCAACGGCGCTCGACGCACTGAAAGCCAAGTTTGACACTACGGTGCTGGAAGACTTGACCCGCGCGGTTCAGGAAAAGGAAGTGCCGCACGTGTTGGCGGAACTGAGGCAGGTGGGAGTAAAGCTGGGCAATTCCGCAGCTTGGCTTGCCGCCACTTGATAATCTTATCTGGAATAAGAACCAGGACGCGGCTGCTCAGTTTTGCGCCAGCAACGCGTCGAAGTAGGCCACCATCTCCGCCGAGTTCCAATCCTGCGGCCCGATCACTTTCCGTGCAATCTTACCCTTGCGATCGATGATATAGGTTTCGGGATACATCACCGTGCCGTAATCCTGCGCGGATTTTTTCGAAGGGTCGCGCGAAGTCAGAAAATTAATCCCGTGGTCCTGGATAAACTTCCGGTAAGCACCTTCGTCGTCATCCACGCTGACACCAAGCACTAGTCCATTGCGCGCCGCCAGCCGCTTGTTCAATTCAATCAGCGACGGGGTTTCTTCCACGCACGGCGGGCACCAGGTGGCCCAGTAATTCAGCACCACCACTTTGCCGCGCATGTCGGAAAGGCGAGCAGCCTTCCCGTTCAAGTCCAGCGGAATGTCTTCGGCTGTCTTTCCGGCGACCGAGGATTCGCCCTGGCGATAGTGGGGAAGAGTAAAGAATGCCAGGACGGCGAAGGCGAATCCCATGCTGCCCCAGGCCATGATTTTCCGCAGTACGTTGCTCATAAGACGTTATAATAACGCACAGAACCTGCAGCGAAAAGCCTGGAATCACCTCGACGCCCATGAGCCAATCCTCTTCCCATATCGGACCTATCAGCGCCATTGTCCCCGCTCGCAACGAAGAAACAGTGATTGCCGCATGCGTGGAATCGCTGGCGCCGCAAAAGGAAATTGCGGAAATCCTGGTGATTGACGACCAGTCGTCGGACCGCACCGCGGAGATCGTACGCTCGCTTTTTAACCAATATTCAAAGGTAAGATTGCTTCAGGCGACCGAATTACCCCCTGGCTGGATGGGAAAAAATAATGCGGTCTGGATCGGCGCCAGGGAAGCGCAAGGCGAGTGGCTTCTCTTCACCGATGCGGATGCCGTCCACGCTCCTGATTCCGCCGCCAAAGCTCTTTCCATTGCCGAGGAGAATGGCGCGGCCCTGATTTCGTTTTCGCCGGAACAAGTGATGGAAACGTGGTACGAAAAAGCCGTAATCCCATACGTCTTCACGCGCCTGAGCAGCCGCTTTCGCTTCGCCGACGTAAATGATCCCGGGAAGCCGGCAGCCGCCGCTAACGGCCAATTTATCCTGATCCGGCGCGAAGCCTACGATGCTGTGGGCGGCCACGAGAGTATTGCCGGAGACGTCTTGGAAGATGTTGCGCTCGCAGCGCGAGTGAAAGCCGCCGGCTACCGCATCTGGTTTGGAACCGGGCAGGGAGTCGTGCGTGTGCGGATGTACCGCTCCTTCGCGGCCATGTGGGAAGGCTGGAAAAAGAATCTGTATTCGCTGATGGGCGGGAACCCCAAGACCGTATGGGCCGAACTCGCCCAGGCGCTGTTGCCGATTCTGCTGGTGTTGCTGGTGGCTGTTAGCCTTGGCGGAATCACAGACTCCATTTCGCTTGCCGCGACTGTACTCGGAATGGGCGTGCTGGGAATCCTGGTCGCCTATGACGCGGAGCTTGAGCGAAACGGCTTTTCGTCGCGTCTATTAGCTTACGGCATTCCGGGGCGAGTCCTGTTTGCCGGAATCCTGTGGGCCTCCTATCGGAGTCGCCGAAGCGGCCGCCTGGAATGGAAGGGGCGGGCGTATCCAGCGGGTACCCCCCGAGCATCTAAAGGATAGAAAAGGACATGGTATATCTGACGCGAAAATTGGAGTTTTCGGCCTCGCACCTGTATCACAACCCCGCGTTAAGCGCGGAGGAGAACAAGCGGATTTTTGGCAAGTGCAACAATCCTCACGGCCACGGGCACAACTACACGCTGGAAGTGACCGTGGCGGGCGAACCCGATCCAGTGACCGGGATGGTTCTGGACCTGAAAGAGCTGAAAGAGATTCTGGAGCGAGAAATCACGCAACGCATGGATCACCGTTTTTTGAATTACGAAGTTGCCGAATTGAAAGGCCAGATTCCCACCTGTGAAAACATCGCCCGGGTGATCTGGAATCTGCTGGAGCCGAAAATCAGCAAGGGCCGCTTGCACAAGGTGCGTTTGTACGAAACACCGGATTTGTACGCCGACTGCTTCCGGAACGGAGTTCATGGCGCATGAAGGACGGGCTGAAGATCGAATTAGGACGACGCTACCGGTTTTCGGCGTCGCACCGGCTGCACAGCTCGAAGCTGAGCGAGGAAGAAAATCGCCGCGTCTATGGGAAATGCAACAACCCCTATGGCCACGGCCATAACTACGTGGTGGAGGTCAGCGTGTCAGGAACGGTGGATCTCGCTACGGGCATGATCGCGAATCTTGCGGACCTGGATGGCTTTGTGGAAAGGGAAGTGACCGAACCCTTTGACCACAAGTCGCTCAATGAGGATGTTCCTGCGTTTCGCGAAAACGTGCCGACCACGGAGAACATCTGCAAGGAGATTTACCAGCGGCTGAAACATTTTCCGATGGCGAAACTCGAGCGCGTGCGGGTGGAAGAGACGGGCAACAACACGTTCGAATACGCGGGAGAAGAACTTTAGGATCGCTTGGCGGTCCGGCAAGAGGAGATAGGGCCAGTGACGAAACCAACGGAAATATTTTTGAACGAGCAGAAGATTGAAACGCCAAAAGAGAGCATCGCCGACCTGATGCGCAAGGTGATCGCCCTCATCGGCGAAGATACCGACCGTGAGGGCTTGCGGAAAACGCCGGAACGCTTCGAAAAAGCGATTAAATTCCTGACCAGCGGCTACCACCAGAACCTGGACAACGTTCTGAACGGCGCGACGTTCAGCGTTCATTACGACGAGATGGTGGTGGTGAAGGACATCGAATTCTTCAGCTTGTGCGAACACCACCTGCTGCCATTTTTCGGGAAAGCCCACGTCGCCTATCTGCCAAGCAAGCGCGTGCTCGGGCTCAGCAAGATCGCCCGCCTCGTGAATATGTACGCGCGGCGGCTGCAAATTCAGGAGCGCATGACCAGCCAGATTGCCGAAGCGATCTCGGAGAAGATCAGCCCCGAAGGCGTAGGCGTAATCATTGAAGCGCGCCATCTTTGCATGCAGATGCGCGGCGTAGAGAAGCAGCACGGCCAGGCGGTCACGAGCGCCATGCTCGGCTCGTTCCGGCACAACAAGCAGACGCGCGACGAATTCTTGTCGCTGGTCCGAAACCGACGGGCCTAGTTCACGTCTATAAAGTAGACGCCGCCGGCGGAAAGTTTCGCGGCGAGGGGGGAACATGCCAAAACGGAAAATCATCTTTTCCGGCGTCCTCCTTCTCGCTGTTTTTGTTTCGCTTTGTTCCGCAATCTCCGAAAGCGAGATTCAGCGCCTCTCCAAGGTGATGAATTGGAAAGCCGGCCAGGTGATTGCCGACGTCGGCGCGGGTGAAGGCGAGATCGGATTTGCCGCTGCCGCAGCGGTGGGAGAAAACGGGAGAGTTTACCTGACTGAGCTGGACGAAGAGAAATTTGTTGCCCTGCAAAAAGGCGCGAGCCAGCGGAAGTTGAAAAATGTCGTGGTCTTGACCGCCGCGGAAAAAGAAACGAAACTCCCCGATAACTGCTGCGACGCCATCGTTCTTCGCCGCGTGTACCATCACTTCTCTGCTCCCACCGAAATGGATGCGAGCCTGATGCGGTCCCTGCGTCCCGGTGGCTTGCTCGCGGTGATCGAATTCGCTCCCCGGAAATCGCTCACAGCTTCCGATCCGGTGAAGGGGGTCCCAAGCAATCGTGGCGGGCACGGAATCCCCAAGAAAATTCTGCTGCAAGAACTGACGGCGGCGGGATTCAAGCTGGACAAATCGTTTGATGACTGGCCGGATGACGGTTACTGCGTGCTGTTTCGTAAGCCTTAGCTAAGCGGATTTCCCCATTTAACCTTTATGCGCCGCGCGTGAACGCCGGACGCGGTCGCGATTTCCGCAGGTAGCGTCGCTACACCATCGCCGAACTCTCCCCTTCGTGCGGTCCACGAACACCCACGCGCAACCGGTATTGGCGCATATTTTCAACCGGTCTGGCGAGTCGTGCGCCAACGCTTCGGCGAGAGAATCGGCGATCAGGGCCAGCACCGCCGGCCAGCCAATTTGTACGGGTTCAAAAGTGAGCTGCAACCCATTTTGGTTCTCCACCAGCCGGCGAAATACAGGTACTTTTAACCATGAGTTCAGCGCTTCCAGATCTCGTGGTTGGATTGCAACTCCCCGCGAAGTTTTCTCCGCGAACTGGCGCAGCAGTTTCCGCAATCCGCGGAGATCGCGCAGCGCCGCAGGTCCGGGCAACGGAACGCGGAATCGCCAGAATTCCAGGAAGTCGCTGATCCACTGGGGGTCGTTCAGAAAATCGGTGAGGCGGCCGTAGCCGTCCCACATCTCGCTGTTGGCCAGATCCACCCAGGGAGCGGCCGCGCCGAACTTATGGATGCGAAACTGGCGGGACGCGGGGATCATGGTAACGGAATAAAACTCCTTGACTCATTACAAGGCGCCGAGTACTCTGTGAAATGAGTATACCATCTTTAGGTCGTTACAGGAAAAGGGTATGAGCGACACAACCCAAACCATCACCGCACAAACCGCGCTCCTCCAGGCCAACGCAGCCCGCAGCTCCTGGCGGATTCGCGTCATCCTGGCTTTCCTGGCGATTTACGTGATCTGGGGTTCCACCTACCTCGCCATCCGCTACGCCGTGGAAACTATTCCCCCGCTCTACACCGCGGGCTTCCGGCATCTTGTGGCAGGCACCGTTCTGCTGGCTTGGGCATTGGCGAAAGGTCAGCGCCCCACCTGGGCGCAAGTGCGCGCCAGCGTAGTCATCGGCTTCTTCTTTTTTCTCCTCGGCCATGGCTCGCTCCACTGGGCCGAGCAGTATGTGCCAAGCGGCCTCGCATCGCTGCTGATCGCGATTGAACCCATCATCGTTTTCCTGATGTCCTCGGCGGCGGCGCGCGTCTGGCGCATGAATGGAATGTTGCTCGCCGGAATTCTGCTCGGCCTGGCCGGCGTGGGTATACTCGTGCGTGGAACGGCCCTGGAAGCTGGCTCTCGCGGCTCTCTTGGCCCGATTGCTGTCCTCATCGGAGCGATCGCCTGGTCCGCGGGAATCATCTACTCTCGCCGTTCAAAGCTTTCCGGCAGCCCACTTCTCCTTTCTGCCCTTTCTCTGCTGGCTGGTTCAGCAATGCTGCTCACAACCGGCACCCTGGCCGGCGAAGCGAAAGATTTGGCCATCGCGAATATCACCACAAAATCGTGGCTGGCTTTCGCATACCTCATCGTGTTTGGCTCCATCATTGCCTTCACCGCCTACAACTGGCTGCTGGAACACTACTCGCCCACGCTGGTGGCCACGCACACCTACGTGAACCCTATCGTTGCGGTGCTTCTTGGCTGGCTCTATGGCGGGGAAGCGCTCACCCTGAAAGTGGGCATTGCCGCCGCACTGGTTGTCGGGGCCGTCGTACTGGTGGACCGCGGCACCAACAAACTCAACCGTCTCGCCTAGGCCCTATCCGCGTGCCGCACAAATAGCGCGACTTTTCCTTGCCCCACGGCAAAGCCTGTGGTGAACTCTCCTAGACAGCATCGCCATGCTAGGGCAAAAATTCGGCCACTACCTAATTGAACTAAAGCTCGGCGAAGGTGGCATGGGCGTGGTGTATCGTGCCCGTGACGAAAAGCTCCAGCGCGACGTCGCACTTAAGTTCCTCGGAGTCCTACCCGCCGGCAGCTCCGTCAGCCATGAAAATGTGCTGCAGGAAGCCCGCGCCATTTCCGCGCTCAATCATCCAAACATTTGCACTATTTATGAAGTGGGCGAAATCGACGGCAAGCCCTACATCGCCATGGAGTATGTGGAGGGCCGCCCTCTCACGATGGAAATTTCCTCCACCGGGATGGCGCTCGATCAAGTCGAGCGCTACGGCATGCAGCTTGCCGATGCGCTGGGACACGCGCACAGCCGCGGGATCATTCATCGCGACCTGAAGTCCGCCAATGTGATGGTCACCCCGCAAGGCCGCCTGAAAGTGCTCGATTTCGGAATTTCCCGGCGGCTCGATACCGGGCACAGCGGAAGCGAAACGACCCGCTTCGACAAATCCTGGGAATCGCAGCACTCTTTCACCGGCACGCTTCCCTATGTCGCACCGGAGGTCTTAAGGGGAGAAGAGGGCGACGCCCGAAGCGATATATGGTCGCTGGGCGTTTTGTTGTATGAGATGGCGGCGGGCCGCAGGCCGTTTAAGGGAGCAACCGCCTTCGAATTAAGCGCAGCCATCCTGCGCGAGCGCGCGCCGCTGATCACGCCGCCGTTGCCCCCGATTCTGCAAAGCGTGATTGACCGCTGCCTGGACAAGGACCCCGGTCAACGTTACCAGAGTGCGGGAGAAGTCCGCGCGGCTCTGGAGGCGGCGACGACCAGCTCCCGGACCCACGACTATTTCACCGTGATGGCGCGACGCGACGGAAATTCCGCTCCAAGCCACGCCGCCAGAAATTTCACTCTTGTCACGTTTGCGCTCCTTCTTGCAGCCGGTTTTGGCTACTGGTTTTATGGTAAGTCCGGTGCAAAAAGAAAAACGGTGACGGTTGGCGCGATCCAATCGGTTGCCGTTCTGCCTTTGGAAAATCTCTCCGGCGATTCCGCGCAGGATTATTTTGCCGAGGGGATGACCGACGCCCTCATCACCGAACTCTCCCAAATCAAAAAACTGCGCGTCATCTCCCGGACTTCCGTCATGCAGTACCGGCACACGCAGAAGCCGTTACAGGAAATCGCTCAGGAATTGAACGTCGACGCGGTGGTGGAGGGCTCAGTGGTTCGCTCTGGCGACCGAGTGCGCGTTTCGGCAAAGCTCATGCAGACCAACGTCGAAGGAGCGTTGTGGGCGGACAATTTCGAACGAAAATTCACCGATGTGCTGGCGCTGCAGAGCGATGTGGCCACCGCCATCGCCCGGGGAATCCAGGTGGAATTAAGCCAGCCGGAAGTCACGGAACTCTCGCGCAGCCGGTCCGTGGTCCCGGAGGCCTATGAAGCCTATTTGAAAGGGCGCTACGAAGCCTCCAAGCGCACGCCGGAGGGCTTCCGTGCCGCGCTGGAATTTTTTCAGTCGGCCGCCGATAAAGATCCAACCTTTGCCGCTGCTTATGCGGGCATTGCCGTAAGCTACATGAATCTCGGCAATTATCAGCTCAGTCCGGCCTCCGAGGTAATGCCCCAGGCGTTGAAGGCAGCCGAAAAATCACTCGCGCTCGACGACCGGCTCGCCGAAGCGCACTCCGCTCTGGCAGCGATCCGCTTTTATGGCTTGGAGCGCGGTGGCATTGAGAGCGAGTTCTTGAAATCGATCGCGTTGAATCCCGGTTACGCGCAAGGGCTCCACTGGTACGCGTTGTATCTCGCGGCGCAGGGACGCAAGCAGGACTCCATCACCGAGATCAAGCTGGCGCGGGAGATTGATCCGCGCTCTCTGATCATCAACGCCAATATTGCCTGGTGCTACTACCTTGCCGGGGATTACGACAAAGCCGTGGAAGCCGCGAAGGAAACGCTTCGCCTGGATCCAAGTTTTGGGGTTGCCTATGGCTACTTGGGACAGGCGTACCTGGAAAAAGGGCAATATGCCGACGCCATTGATGCCGGCCGGAACTTTGTGTCACTTGCGCCGGGAGATGTCTCCCGGCGCGCAGAACTCGCCGCAGCCTATGGGCGCGCAGGCAGGAAAAAGGAAGCGCAAGAAATTATTTCGGAATTTGAGCAAATGAAAAACGGGCCGTACATCTCGGCGTACGATTGGGCGATGGCCTATTCCGGCCTGGAAAACAAACAACAGACACTGATGTGGCTGCAAAAAGCGTATGAAGAAAGGAACGGCAGGATGGCGAATCTGGGAGTTCATCCGCAATTCGCTTTTTTGCGCAAAGAGCCGGCGTTTCAACAACTCATCTCCAACTGGACGGCCGCGCAGACCGCGGCGGCCAAGTAAATTTTCGCTCCCTTGTGGCTGCACGGCTTGTATTCCCCGTATGAACTTCTTGACGGCATTGGAAGCCTCGAATAGACTGCGCCTCGCAGTGGCACGTACGTGCCGAGTCGCATACCTGTCGAGGCGAATGCAGTTTTCTGCGCGGAGGGTGCAATGGTAGAAAAACAAAAAGCAAAACAGTACAAAGTGGGCTTTAAGACGATTAATGCAAAACTTAAGGTTACCAAGGCGCACCTGGAGAAAATCAAGGGGCATGTAATTAAGAGCGATCAGAAAAAAATCGACGATCAGATCCACGCGATTGACGTGATCATCGCTGCTTGCAGAATCAGGATGTCCGCAACCTATACAGGCAGTGGTAGCTGAGCCGCGGCGAAGGAGAATGCCGCGGCAGGAGTAACTTACCCGGGAGCTCCCGGATGAAGGGTGCAACGAAGCGAAAACACCGGCAGGGCGGCCCACGTGGCGGGTTTCTGCGCCGCTCCCCGTTCCTGGTTTCCTACTGGCAAGGCAAACGGCTTTGTTTTGAAAACTATCTGACCCGCAAAAAAATCGCTGCTTCGATCGAGACGGCGGCGCTGCTGGATTTTTTCTCAAGCTGGAAGCGTGAAGAGGCAATGTTTCGCCGCTGGCCGGAGTACACCGCCCAATCATTGCGCCTCGCAATTCGCCGATTGGTCCAGGAAAGTTTCCTGCAACGATCCACTCGCCGGAGTCCAACCGAAGATTCCCGCGCGAAAGCATTGAGAGATTGGAAGGCATGGAACCCCGCTGCCAGTTTCTTTCACATGCAGACGAAAGATTCCTATAGCGAGGAGATAAGCGCGGAAGAAATTCGCCGGGTGGAGGATTTGCTGAAAAGCGAGCGAGCGCCCGCGCCGATCAAGAGTTATCCACGCGCCCGAGCCATTCCCTTTCCACGGGAAAAATATGCCGATGAATTCCCCCGCATCCTGCGGGAACGGCGTACCTGGAGAAAGTTCGGACGTCAGTCAGTCCCTAAGGAAATGGTGGGCCGGTTGCTGCACCTTTCCTTCGGCGTGCAGGACTGGATGCGAATCCCGGAAGGCGGGCGATTCGCCTGCAAGACGTCTCCATCCGGTGGCGCACTGCATCCGGCAGAGGCCTACCTGCTTGCCCGAAACGTCCAGGGAGTTCCTCGCGGCATCTACCACTACGATGCCGTGGGCCACAGGCTGCAGGAGATTCGCCGTGGCGCCACCCCGGCCGAGGTCCAGAAATTACTGGCAGGGCAGTGGTGGTTCCGTGATGCGGCATTCGTCGTGTTTCTGGCGGCGGTGTTCCATCGCACCCAGTGGAAATACGATTATCCGCGAGCCTACCGCGCGGTTCTAGCCGAGGCGGGCCATCTTTGCCAGACGTTCTGCCTGACTGCGACGTGGCTCGGCCTGGCACCGTTTTGCACCATGGCTTTCGCCGACACACGCATTGAGAAGGCTTTAAGTCTGGACGGCATCTCGGAGTCCGTCCTCTACGCAATGGGCGCCGGCACAAAGCCGGCAAAAAAATAGCGGCGACGGGAGCGAACGCCCATCGCCGCCGCTATTCGAAAAGCTACTTCTTCGAAACCATCAGGGAAGCGCGTGTAGTTTCCCAATCAATGTTTAGATTCGCGCCGTTGCCCGCTTTTTCGAGCGAAATGGTGAAATTTTCCACCGGAGAGGGAAGCGTGGAGACTTTCATGTCCACGCGCGTCAGATCATTCGCCTGGCCGGGGTAGTCCGTGCCCCATTCGCCGGTCTTTTTGCTGATGACCAGTGCCCACTTGTCTTTGTTCGGCACCGTGAAAATCGTGTAGCTCCCCGCCGGCACGGTCGTACCGCCTATGGTCAAATCCACAGGGGTCACCAGCGTTGTGGCTTCGTTTGCGCCGGTACGCCACACCTGCCCCAAGGGAACCAGTTCGCCATAGACCTTGCGGCCCTTCGCGCGCGGGCTGGAATAATCAATCGTCACAGCCTTTCCGCTACCCAGATCCCACTTAGCCTGCGCCGGCGGACTCGGCCGCTTGGATTTATCCTGCTGAGCCGCTACAGCGAACGCACATACAAGCACCAGCGACAACACACCACCTATCACGTACATTTTTTTCATGTTAATTCCTCCCCGGCCTACTCTACCACGTGAAAGCCACGGGAGGATGGGCGCAGTGCAACGGCATTAGCGGACAAACGGATAGATCTCGTCCACGATCCAGTAATTCGCCAGCAGAATCGCAAGCAGCATTCCTGCCACCCACAGTGTCCATCGCCAGCGCCTCCAGATGGCGCCAAGCGCGGAGCATTGCATCGGAACGTCCACAAGATACGCAGCGCAGTAACAAGCGTTGGCAAGCAGTCCGAGGATAGCGAGAAGGAGAAGCGAATCCGGCACGAACATTGGCCGAAAATGCGGCCAGGTTGACGCGACCCACGCGACCACAACGGCAAAGAGCACAAAGTTATAAATCAGGCGGCGTACTTCCCAGAAGCGAATGGCGTCGGCGATAAGCCCGCGAAACGCACCCGGCGGAGTTTCGTAAAGACCCGGCGATTGGGTTGGAAGCGAGGTTTCCATGACAGCCCCCTGCGTGTGCTGCAATGTTGCGGGGGTCAGCATAGCACCTCGCTTCCTGTTGTCAAGTACTTTTCGGCATAAAGTACTGTCGATGACCGGCCTTACCGGCAACCACTCCACGGCGGCACGTGTCTTCGCCCGTGTTTCGTTCGTACACAAGCCAATTAGCCCCCCGAATTTCGGTTTTCTCCCTGATCCTGAACGAGTCCACACCAACGTTGCCATCGGATTCGACGCGCTCGCGCCGCGATTTTTCCAATCCTGAACATTTCGGGAGCTTTACACTTTCAACATTCCTGTGTTAGTTTAGAAGAGTCGAAGAAAAGAGGAAATTTCAAGGGACGACGGTGGGGGGCACTTGAGCGACGGCAAAGTTATGTTGATTGAACAATTCCGGGCACATGTGAAGGATACGGGGTCGCCAGAGGTGCAAATCGCACTTCTGAGCGAGCGGATCAACTATTTGACGACGCACCTCAAGTCGCACGTAAAAGACCACGCATCACGCCGGGGATTGATCATGATGGTCAATAAGCGGCGCCGCTTGCTGGACTATCTCAACCGGCGAGACCCGGATCGGTATCACCAGATTGTTGAACGCCTTAGCTTGCGCAAGTAGCGGTAAGCCGCGCGAATTGCGGCTCTGCTTGTGCCTTCACGAACGTACATATTCCCAGCGGAGTCTGTCGCCTGGCCGAGTTGCGGCCGGACGTGAATGTGCCAAGCCTGTCTTTACGGGCTTGTTGGCTTCAGTATTGGTGTGACCAGAATCACAGCCGCCCTGTCCTCGGCTGAACCTCCTCTCGTTCTTCAAGCTGCAAGCAGGCTCTGCCTGCCAGAAACGCTCCTCAGATGAAGAGCTAAAGGAAAACACTTATGTCCGAGAACAATCACACACCAGCGCCCTTTCAGGTATCTATCGAAGTCGGAGGCCGTCCGCTCATTCTCGAAACCGGGAAAATCGCCAGGCAAGCCAATTGCGCCATTACCGCACGCTATGGCGACACCGTTCTGCTCGTTAGCGCCTGCATGGCCAACAAGCCGAACGATCGCGACTTTCTCCCGCTGACCGTGGACTACCGCGAAAATACTTACTCCGCCGGCAAAATTCCAGGAGGCTTTTTCAAACGCGAAGGCCGCCCCACGGAAAAAGAGATTCTTGTATCCCGCTTGATCGACCGCCCCATGCGTCCTCTGTTCCCCGATTCCTGGCGCAATGAGACCCAGGTCATCGCCATGGTGCTTTCCGCCGATAGCGACAACGACCCCGACGTCATCGCCGTTACCGCTGCCTCCGCCGCCGCTTATTGCTCCGACCTGCCGTTCAACGACCCCATCGCCGCGGTTCGCGTCGGCCTTCTCGATGGCCAACTGGTTGTCAATCCGACGGTTGCCGAGCAGAAGACCAGCAAGCTCAATATCGTCGTGGCTGGCACCGCCGATGGCATCGTCATGGTGGAATCGGGCGCGTTCGAAATTTCGGAAGAAAAAGTCGCGGAGGCGCTGGAGTTTGGCCACGCGCAGGTCAAGAAAATCGTTGCCGGCATCAAGCAGCTCCACGAACAGATCAAGCCCAAGAAAGTTGTCGTTGCTCCGTTTCCGTTTGATCAGTCCATCTATGACAGCATGAAGAAGACCCACGGTGCCAAGCTGCAGGACGCCCTGAATACCGAAAAGCATCCCAAGAAGGAAAGCTACCACCTTGTGGACGATCTCCAGGCAGAGATTCTGAAAGCCGTTCCGGAAGACGATGAGGAAAAGCTCGCGCTGACCAAGCGTGCCTTTGATCGGCTCCGTGAAGACATATTCCGCCATGAAGTGCTGAAAGCCAAGCGGCGTCCAGATGGCCGCGCATTTGACCAGGTCCGCAAGATTACCTGCGAAGCCGGTTTGCTGCCTCGCGTGCATGGCTCGGCGCTCTTCACCCGCGGCGAGACCCAGGCACTTGCTACGTTGACCCTGGGCACCAAGGAAGATATGCAGCGCCTCGACCTGCTCTTTGCGCAGGACACCTTCAAGCGCTTCATGCTGCACTACAACTTCCCGCCCTTCAGCGTTGGTGAAGTGAAGCCGATGCGTGGCGCGGGACGCCGCGAAATCGGCCATGGCGCACTTGCGGAGCGAGCGATTGCCAATCTACTTCCCCAGGAAGTGGAATTCCCCTACGCAATGCGCGTCGTCAGCGACATTCTCGAGTCCAACGGCTCCTCTTCGATGGCCACGGTTTGCGGCGCTTCGCTTGCCATGATGGACGCCGGCGTGCCGATGAAGGCGCCTTGCGCGGGTATCGCCATGGGCCTCGTCGTGGAAGGGAGCAACTACTCCATCCTCACTGACATCGCCGGCGCCGAAGACCACTACGGCGACATGGACTTTAAAGTTGCCGGAACGCGTGAAGGCATCACCGCCCTGCAGATGGACATCAAGGTAACCAGCATCAGCATCGGCATGATGCGCGAAGCTCTGGCCCAGGCGAAAAAAGCCCGGCTGGAGATTCTCGACATTATGGAGAAGACGCTTAGCGCGCACCGCGAAAACATTTCGCTGTACGCTCCGCGGCTATACAAGTTGAGCATCCCCACCGACAAGATCCGCGACCTCATCGGTCCGGGCGGCAAGAAGATCCGGTCCATCATCGAACAGACCGGCGTCAAGATCGACGTCCTCGAAGACGGCACCGTGCACATCTTCTCCACCAGCGGCGCCGGAGGCGATCAGGCGTTGCAAATGGTCCGCGACGTCACCGCCAGCGCCGAAATCGGCAAAACGTATCTCGGCAAGGTCGTTCGCTTGGCGGAATTCGGCGCGTTCGTCGAACTCTTCCCTGGCACCGACGGCTTGCTGCACATCAGCGAAATTTCCGAACACCGCATCCGCGACGTCCGTGACGAGCTGAAACTCGGTGACCAGGTTTTGGTGAAAGTCCTGGCGATCGAAGGCAACAAGATCCGCCTCTCCCGCAAAGCCCTCATCAAGGAAGCCCGCGAAAAGCAGGCCAAGAAAGATGGCGGCGGCACCCCGACCCCGGCCGCAGCAGCAGGCGTCGGCGGCGAAGGCAACTAAGCCAACCCAATCTCAAAATCAAAAGGCCCCCGGCAACTACCGGGGGCCTTTTCTTTTGCTCTCTAAACCTTCCCTGTAGCGGCCACACTTCAGGTGGCCCGCTTACTCTTCTCTTACGCCTGCCTGCCGACCTCAGTGCGCCGGCGCACAATGAACCGCGTCCAGCGCACCCCAGAGCGCGTCCAGCGCTTCGTTGGTAGTGGCCAGAATTTCCTCTTCGCTGCCTCCGGCATGCTCCGCCAGCCACCCGCGCCAAGCATCGCGGTGCGCCTTGTCAGCTTCCTCATGTACCTCGAAATACGCTAACCCCTCCGCCGACTTCACGCCATAAAACTTCTTCAGGCCTTCAATCTTGGTCGTAGCGATCTCCGGAACCTGCGCTTCGTAAGCGTAGAGCGCCGCAACCGCCTCCGCCACCGGCCGGTCGCCCACAATTTCGCGGAACGTTTCCACCACCGCCTGCGTCCCCGGCAGAGCAGGGCAGCAGGTAATGTCGTCCTCGCCCACACCCAGTGCCGCCGCAAACTCACGCCACAGTTTTGGATGCGGCCCCGCAGGATTCTCTTCCTCCGCCAGATTCTCAAGAACGATGTCGCGGATCGGCCCCTCAGTGCGCGCCGCCAGCACCCGCAAGTGCTTCGGGAAGGCCTCAACATGGCGGTAATACTGCGCCGCATAAAGCTGCAGCGCTTCCCGGCTCAGCTTGCCCGCCTGCCAGTCCTGATAAAAGGGATGCTTCAGCAAATTCTTTTCGGCAATCGCCGCATCAATTTTGTTTAGAAGTTCGGTGTTCCGCATGATGGTCCCTCCGGTGTCGTTATAGGACGAAGGCGCGTCCGCGCGCGCTAAGCCAACCAAAAGCACTGCGGGATTGTAGCAGAGTTCGCGAATTTTTGCCGTTCGGCCTAGGACGTGACGGAGTGGAGGCGCTCAATATCAGCGCCGAGGGCTTGGAGCTTTTCGACGATGCCGTCGTAGCCGCGGTCAATGTGGTACACGCGATCGATTATGGTTTCGCCTTCGGCCACCAGTGCCGCGAGTACCAGCCCCGCACTAGCACGCAAGTCCGAAGCTTGCACCGTGGTTCCGGAGAGTTTCGCTGGCCCGCGAACCACCGCGCGGCGGCCATCAATCGAAATGTTTGCTCCCATGCGTATCATTTCACTAGCGTGCAGGAACCGATTTTCGAAAATAGTTTCGGTAATCACCGAAGTGCCCTCAGCTTGCGTTGCCAGTGCCATGTATTGCGCCTGCATGTCCGTGGCGAAGCCGGGATACTCTTCGGTGGTCATATCGGAACCTGCTAGTTTCTTCGCGGCCTGAACACGCAGAGTGGACTGATCCAACTTTGTTAGGCGCACGCCGTCGGTCTCCAGCTTAGCCAGTACGGCGCCCAGGTGGCCTGGACAGCAATCGGAGATGGTAAGTTCGCCGCTGGTGATCGCTCCGGCAATCAGAAAAGTTCCCGCCTCAATGCGATCGGGAATCACCGAATGCGTCGCACCGTGGAGTTTAGGGACGCCACGAACACGCAGCGTGGAGGTGTCGTCCCCCTGAATTTCCGCGCCCATTTTGCGCAACAAGTGAATCAGGTCCGTGATTTCAGGCTCGCGGGCCGCGTTTTCGAGAATCGTTTCGCCTTCCGCCAGCGTTGCGGCCATCAGGATATTTTCCGTGCCGGTCACCGTGATTTTTTCGAACACGATATGCGCGCCCTTCAGCCTGCCGCCGTTCGGCACGCTGGCCTGGATGTAACCGTGTTCGGTGGCGATTCGCGCGCCCATTTTTTCGAGTGCTGCAAGATGCAAATCCACGGGCCGCGCGCCAATCGCGCAGCCTCCCGGCAGTGAAACATGCGCCACGCCGGAGCGAGCAATCGCCGGCCCCAACGTCAGAATCGAAGCCCGCATGGTCTTGACTAACTCATAGGGGGCAACCGCGTCGTTCATCGATTTTGTTTCGATGGTGTAGCTTTCGGCGGGAATCTCATGCACGGAAACGTTCGCCGACATGAACGCCAGCAGCTTGCTCATCGTAATGATGTCGCGGACCTTGGGAATGTTGTGCAGCGTCACCGGCTCGGCGGTTAGCAGCGCCGCCGCCATTGCCGGCAGCGCGGAGTTCTTTGCCCCGCTGATTCTCACCA
>Ga0137412_10000791_pt1 | contig 23479 bp, 16 predicted proteins | sample CZODoug2_1_16fun_FD_122160 | JGI IMG/M metagenome (GOLD analysis project Ga0137412, IMG submission 122160) | Vadose zone soil fungal communities from Angelo Coast Range Reserve, California, USA - CZODoug2_1_16fungal (Hybrid Assembly) | ecosystem: Environmental > Terrestrial > Soil > Vadose zone... | reverse complement strand
GAGCATTGCGCCCATTTCGAACGCAAGAACGACCAGTAGTGCGCGATAAACCCGGTTCATGATGAGCGGAATCCCGTCCTGCCAGGAAAGATTCAGGATCGCCGGATGGGTTTCTGAAGCGCAGCGATGCGTTCGGCCACGCCGCGATAGTCGATGTTCATCGCGTAGACCTGGAAGAAACTTTTCAGCGCCGCTTCAGGCTCGCCCGCCGATTCCTGAGCCACGCCCAGATCATACCGCAAGGCGAGGGTGCTTTCCGGATCATTGCCGGGGGTCTGCAAAGCGCGCTCATACCAAATCGCGGCGATGGCCGGCTGGCCCTTTTCCATGAAGGCCAGCCCGAGAAGCGTGCAGCATTGCATGGTGTAGCGGAAAGCGCGCCCGCGCTCGTTGGCTTTGGCAACTTTTTGGAACTCGCTGATGGCCTCCTCAAGAAGCCCCATCTCACGAAACGCGATGCCCAAGTTATAGTGCGTTTCGAGGTCCTCGTCCTCCGCGCCCATTTCACCGAGTTCGGCGCGGAACTGGTCGAACACTTCCTTAAGCGGCCCGGACTCGCCAGACTGCGGGGGCGCTGCTTCTGGCTTCGCTACAGACGCCGGCTGGGCATTGGGCATCGCTCCCGAAAATCCTGGTGCGAGTCCGCCAATGCCCAGCTGATCGATTTCGTTGGCAAGATCCGCCAAGAATTGATCGGAGGCAAAACCGCTTCCCGCGGGTGGCGCTGGACCGGCGTTTTGCGCGGCCGGCTCCGGCTGGGGAGGAGCAATGGGCGTCTCGGGTGGCCGCTGGTCGTAGGCCGGGACCAGAGGCTCCGCCTCCAGTACGAGCTCATACTCTTGCGCCAGCTCAAATTCTGGCTCGCTCGTCTCGGGAGGTTTCTGTGGAGCTTTAGCCGCAGGCGCCCCTTTAGGCTTGGCCGCCTCGCGTGCCGCCGCCGATTTTTCGGCGATAGCTCCCGGCTCGAAAGGAATCGCGGGAGCCTCACCGGCAACATCCGGCGAGACGGTCGCAGGTTCCCCAGAAATCTGAAACTCTTCCAGGTCTGCCGGCTCCTGACGACGCGTGGTTCCCGACGTGGGCTGGGCTTGCACCGCGGCGGGAGCCTCAACCGTCGCCTCGCTGTGGCGCGACTCTTCGAGAAGGGTGTCCCATTCGTCGGACAAATCGACTTCCTGCACGTCCGCCTGCGCGGAAGCGGAGTTCACTTCGACGGGCTCGGGACGCGCTTTTTCCATGGGAGCGGCCGCAGCAGGCGCACGTTCTGCCGGAGCGGGCTCGGCGCCAATCTCGGGTATCGAAACATCCGCTGACCCTGGTTCAGCAGCTGCTGTCGATGCGCGTCGTGCCGCAGGAACGGCACTCGCCAATTCCTCGTCCGTCAAACCAGCAGCACGTTGGAAGCGGCGGCGCAATTCCCCGAATCGTTCAGAACTGCGCTTATCGCCCGTTTCACTGTGGATCTGTTGCAACTGCGCGGAAAGTTCGGCAGTGCGCCGGTCGTCGCCCGCGCCAAGGACGAAGTCGAGCAGTTTTTCGAGCGTCGGTGTGTGCCGCGGTGCGCGGCGCAGGATAGCCTCCAGCAAACCAATTGCTTTCTGCGTGAGGCCGTAGCTGGCAAACAAGTCGACGTCGGTGAGCGACTGCGCTATGAATTTTTGCGTCTCTTCGTCGAGCGCCGGCTCGCCGGACGCTACCCCCGGCTTGGCTTGCACTTCAGGAGCGAATTCTCCCTCGTCGGGGCGCAGTTTGGGAGCGGACGGTTTCGCAATCTCCGCCTTCAAGTGCTCCTCGGGAAGCTTCTCTGCTTCTCCCGGCGCCAGGAGTCCCATATTACGGAGCACCCCGTTGAGTTTGTTCTTTGCCGAATCGCTTTCAGGTTCGCGGTCCACCAGCAGTTCGAAGGTTTTCTTCGCTCGTTCCCACTGGCTATCGGCCGCCAGGGCGTCGCCCAGATGCGCCAGCGCATCGGGCAAACGGAAGGAATCGCTGGTGCGGCCGTACAATTCCACGAGCCATTCGAGCGGCACGATACTGCCAGGCATGCTGGCCGCAAGCTCGTTGAGGAGTTTCCCGACAACCTCATGCTCCCCGGCATCGATCATAGACAGCCGCGACTTCTCCAGGATTCCCATGGCTTTTTCGCCATTTCCGGACTGCAGCAGCGATTCGACGACCTTTTGCATCGGGCCAAAATTCTTCGCGTCAGCTTCAAATACGCGATGGGCGAGCGCCATGGCTTGGTCCCAATCGGAATTCTTGAGATAAAGATCGAGGAGCAGTTCGGTCTGCTCGCCACCTTTCTCGAGATCGGCCACCTGTTCGAGGAGCTGCGCCGCCTTGGCGAGATTGCCCTGTAGAGAATACGACCGCGCTTTGATGATCACTGCGGCCAGATTGTGGGGCTCGAGCTTGATGGCTTTGTCCGCGAGCTTTTCACTTTCTCCATGGTCACCGCGTTCCAAGGCACGCTGCGAAGCGGAGACGTAAGCCTCAATGGCTTCCCGAGTCTGGCCCATAGCCTGGTACAAATCGGCTAGACGGATCTGGATGCGGAGATTGTCGGGTTCCGCCTGCAGAAGTTTTTTCAAGAGGCTGACGGCTTCCGGCTGGCGATTGTTCTTAAGGTGAATCTCCGCCAGTTGGAGGAAAAGGGGCCGCGCCTCGCTCATCACCCCTTGTTGAACGTAGAGGTCGGCAAGCTTTTCGAGCGGGCGAATCTCTTCGGGAGCGAGCTTGGCGATGCGCTTGTAGACCGCGATCGCCTTTGTCAGGAAACCGTCGCCTACGAAAATTTGCGCAAGACGCTCGAAGTAGTCGATGGCCTGAAAGGTCTCGCCCTGGCGGATGTATAGCTCGCCGATGGTCATTAGCGTGACCTGGTCGCGAGGCTCGTACTTCAGAATATTCTGGTACTCGGCTATGGCCTGGGCGACTTTGCCCTGGTTCAGCAGCTTTTGTGCGGCTTCAACGTTTTTGCTCTTGTTATAGGCCATGCGCGAATAAAGACAAATCTCCCCTCGGAGTCTGCCCCACAGTTTCTCCTCGAATTGCCGCGGTAGCGGAACGGCTCGTAACGCTACTTGGTTACGCTATCAGGGGGGAAAAAGGCAAGTCAATGTACGCAGAACTCCATGTGAGCAGGCAGTTATCCCCTTTCCTCCAGGCATTTCACGGCGAACACAAGGCGAACAAACAAAGGAACTCTTTTTCCACCGCACTCCTTGGGTTCCGGGCCAGCGGCGGACTTACGGTGCGAGGGATGGTGATACCGTGGCGGCGATGCAGTCCACTGGCGGATCAGCTTCAACGATGCCAAGCAGGTAGTGATCGTGCGCGCACAGGCCGACGCGGCGGCTTAATGATATTCCCATTACTACTGGCGAAGCTCCGCGATATGCTCAGCGGCTCGAAATTTTGTAGAGCACCGATGCATGTGACGCCAGCCTGGCGGTGAGTGATTCCGCGGGGGTAAGATCCTGGTGCTCCCAGAGGTCGCGCAGAATCCAGAGTGGCGCGTTTGGCCATAACAACCACGGTGGCAACGGAAACTAGAACGATTAAAATCAACACGCTGACAACGCGCGTTATATTTCTCTCCTGCTGATTCCCGATGGCCTTCCGCTAGAGACAAGGAATGTTCGACGGCGATCTTATCTTGACCCATCAAAACATTGGCAGCGAAGTCTGCGTCGCGCTAACAGCCCAACAGGCGGATTCTCGCACCGGAGCGAAGGAATAGCGGTGGAGCGGCGATGGGCCATGTTGGCGAAGGGCTTCGAGATGGTCGGGCGTGCCGTAGCCCTTGTGGCGCGCCAGGCCGTATTGCGGATATATGGCGTCCCACTCTTCCATTCGCGTGTCCCGATGCGTTTTCGCGAGGATCGAGGCTGCGGCGATCGAAATGCTGCGGCCATCGCCCTTAATCAAAGATTTCTGCTCGATCAAGACGTCCAGCTGCAGCGCGTCAATGAGCAGGTAATCCGGCGGAATTGCTAGTTGCTGCAGCGCGGCGGTCATCGCTTGGCGCGACGCCTGGTAAATGTTCCACGCGTCGATGCGCTGCGCGTCCACTTCGGCGACCGCCCAGGCGAGAGCGTGTTCGCGGATGCGCGGCGCGAGCTCCGCCCGGCGTTCGGAAGTGAGCTTTTTCGAATCGTCGAGGCCAACAATGCGCCGCTTGGGATTGAGAATCACCGCGGCGGCAACGACGGGACCAAACAGTGCGCCGCGCCCGGCTTCATCAATGCCCGCGATGCGCATCCAGCCCAGTTTGCGCGCCGCTCTCTCGAAACGGGTGGAGCAGAGTCGGCTCATTGGCGGTGATTCTAGCACGCCGCGTGACGGGCGAGAGCAACGGAGTCTAACTAGTTTTTTTCTATTCTATTCGTAGCGCAGGGCGACCAGCGGATCAACGCGCATGGCGCGCCGCGCAGGAATATAAGAGGCGATCACGGCGACTGACAGCAGCAGAACGGCGACACCGACGAATGTGAGCGGGTCGTGCTCACTGATGCCGTAGAGCAGGCTGGACACCAGCCGCGTAAGAACAAGCGCCGTGAGGCTGCCAACCGCAACACCGAGAACCGCGAGCTTCGTTCCATACCCGAGAACGAGGCGGAGAACGTCTTTTGCCTGCGCACCCATGGCCATGCGAATGCCGATCTCACGCCTGCGTTGCCTAGCGGAGTATGCAACCACGCCATAGAGTCCGGCGGCAGCAAGAATCAGCGCCAGCGCGCCGAACAGGGCAACCAAGGCAAGGTTGAATTGCTGCGGACCTAGATAACTGGAACGCACACGCTCCATGGTCTGAATGCGCGAAATGGGAAGGGTGGGGTCAATCGCCCAAACCGCGGTGCGCATGGCTGATCCAAGTGCGGCGGGGTCGCCGGATGCGCGAATGACCCAATCGCGCAAAGTGTCGCCCGTTCCGGCGTCCTGGGAAGCAGGTAGATACATGGCTGGGCGCGGCGCGCCGATGAGTTCGAATTGGCGCACGTCGGCAACAATTCCAACGACGGTGACCCAAGGTGCGCCACGGTTCAACCCGCCAAGTTTGAGGCGCTTGCCGATGGCATCGCCATGGGGCCAGAAGTTCCGCGCCATGGTCTGGCTGACGATCATGACCGGCAGGGATGGTGGCGCGTCATCCCAGGAAAAATCGCGCCCTTCGAGCACGGGGATTTCCATTGTCGTGAAATAACCGGGAGAAACGGAGCGGAAATCCGCGAACGGCGCCTGACCTGGAGCCGCAGGCGCCTGACCTTCCACGGCGATAGCGGTGGTGCGGCCCTGCAGGGTGAGAGGAAGAAAACTGATTGCGCCAACACTCCGAACCCCGGGCAGAGACTGCATTCGCTGAACAGTTTCCCGGTAAAAGGCAGTGCGCTCTGGCAGGCCCGCGTAGCGTGGCCCGCGCAGAATAACTCTCAAGGTGAGCACATCATCCGGCCGAAATCCGAGAGGGATCTGTTCAAGACGAACAAAGCTTCGCAGCAGCAGACCCGCGCCGATGAGGACGATGACGCCAAGCGCCATTTCCACGACGACGAGAAGCCCGCGCGTGCGAACGCGTCCAATGGAAGCGGAATCGCGGCCTCCTTCTTTCAATTTGTCAACGACTTCGCCGCGCGCAGATTGCAATGCCGGAAATAGCCCGAAGATGAGCCCGGCCAGAAGCGAGACGCCAAGATTGAATGCTCCGACGAGCGTGTTCAGGTGAACTTCGGCGAGGTTTTGTTCGGCGGGCGCGTATCCGCGAAGAACGTTGATTCCCCAAAACGCGAAGGCCAGGCCGAGCACGCCGCCGAGAAAGGAAAGGAGAAGGCTCTCCACGAGAAGCTGGCGGAGGACGCGCGCGCGGCTGGCTCCGAGCGCGGAGCGAATAGCCAGCTCGCGTCCACGGACCGAGGCGCGAGCCAGGAGCAAGTTGGCGACGTTCGCCGAGACCATCAGGAGAAGCAAACCAGCCACACCGGAAAGCATCAGGAGGGGGCGCCGCTTGTTCCCGGCGCGCTGATCCTGCAGGGAAATTAGCCTGACGCCCACGCCCGTGTTGGAGTCCGGGTATTGCATTGTCAGATGTTGCGCGATGACTTCCATTTCCGACTGAGCTCGTGGCAGCGCCACACCAGGTCTGAGCCGGGCGACAACGCGGAGAAAGTGGCTGCCGTGGTTGGCGAGTTGCTCCTCCGTAAGCGCAAGCGGAACATAGAGCTGGTCGTCTGGATCGGGGAAGCGAAATCCCTGTGGCATGACGCCAATGACCGTGTAGCTCTCTTCGTCCAAGCGAATCGTGCGGCCAATCATGTTGGGATCGGCGGCGAAACGGTTGGCCCAAAGACTGTAGCCAAGCAGGGCGACATGAGCGGAGCCGGGGCGATCTTCTGCGGCAGAGAATGCGCGCCCGAGCATCGGATAGGTTTCGAGGACAGAAAAAATGTCAGCAGAAAAAGCTTCGCCTTCGATGCGCACGGGCTCGCCGGTCCCCGTCAGATTCCAGCTGCGATAGCCGATTGCTGCGATGCCGCTGAAGGCCGTGTTGCGATTCTTCCAGTCCGCGAAATTTCCGGGCGCAGGAGTGTTTTGGTCGTTCTGGTAGTGAGGGAGATGAACGTTCTCCCAAACCATTGCAAGCCGCTCGGGATACGGGAAAGGCAACGGACGCAAAAGGACTGCCTCCATAACGCTGAAAATCGCGGTGTTTGCCCCGATGCCTAGCGCCAGCGTAAAGATGGCCACGGCCGTGAAGCCTGGACTCATTCGCAGCATGCGCAGCGCGTAGCGCACCTCCGCTAAGAGCGTCTCGAGGAAGGGCAGGCCTCGCCGTTCGCGGTACATTTCTTTGGTTTGCTCGACGCCGCCGAATTCGCGCCGCGCGGCGTGCGCCGCTTCAGTGGGATTCATGCCTCGCCGAATATTTTCCTCGCTGAGAAGGTCCAGGTGCGCTTGCAGCTCCGTACTCAGGTCCTGCTCGAGCCGCTGCTTGCGGAACATATTCCAGAGTCGGGTCGGCAAATTTCCCAAGCGAAACATCTTCGTTCTCCTGTCACTCGTAACGTAAGGCGATCATGGGATCCACTTGGATAGCCTTGCGCGCGGGAATCCAGGCGGCGAAGAACGCAACCGCCAGCAAAACCAGCAGAGCCGCACAGAGAAGAAACGGATCGTGCGCGCGAACTTCGAACAGCAGAGACTCCAGGAAACGCGAGCAGAGCCAGGCTCCGAGGAGTCCGAGCGCTGCCCCGGCAACCGTCCAGCGCACCACAATCGAAAGAACCATGCTTAGAACATTCCGGGGAGTGGCGCCGAGCGCGATTCGAATGCCGATTTCCCGAGTCTGCTGCACGACCAGGAATCCGACGACTCCGTAGATACCGATCCCCGCAAGCAGCACGCCCATGCCCGCAAACAAAGACAGCAGGACGGCCGTGAAGCGGGGCTGCTCGGCCAGCTTCCCGACTCGCGTCTTCATAACTTCAATGGCCACGGGAACAGTCGGATCGACAGCAGCGGTCTCCGAACGAATCCATTTGGCAATGGCATCGGAATGGATGGCACTCTGAACAATCAGGTTCCCGGAGCGGAAGTATCCGGCGGTCTCGTTTTTCCAGGGAAGGTAAAACTCGGGGTCGGCGGGCGCGGCGAGCCCGTTATTCTTTACGTCTCCGGCAACGCCGACGATGGTGCGCCACTCCGTCTGTAAGCCAAAGCGAAAAGATTTTCCCAAGGGATCTTCTCCATTGGGGAAGAGCTTTTTCGCGAGCGCCTCGCTAAGGATCACAGGCCGTTTCGCGGGCGCGCGGTCCTCTTCGCTAAAGCCGCGGCCGCGCCGGATCGGGATACCCAGCCCCGTAAAATAACCAGGCGTGACGAAACGATAACCAATCATTCCGCCAGTGCCCGCACTGAATTTGGTGTGCCCGGGAATGTCGAGGGACGATAGGAAAGTTGCCTGCCTGCCGCCGGAGGGAGGCAGCGAGTCGCTCAAGGCCAGCGCCGTAGTGCCGGGCATCCGTTTCAGCCGGGCTTCGACCTGATCAAAGAAGGCGAGCTGTTTCGCGCTGTCCGGATAGCGGTATTCGGCAAGATTGATTCCCACGGTGATGACGCTCTTCGTGTCCATCCCGAGGGAAACGGTTTCGAGCTTCCAGAGGCTGCGCAATAGTAGTCCTGCGCCGGCAAGAAGAATCAGAGAAACGGCAATCTGCACGGTGACCAACACTTGACGGAGCATTCCGCGGGATGTTGCGCGGGTTTCCTTTCCGACGAGCAGTTCCGCTGCGGGACGGCGCAGCGCGGAAGCTAGTCCGAAAAGAACGCCTGATAGGAGCGAGACGCCAAGCGTAAACAGCAACACGCGAACGTCAACCGAGGCTTGTTCCAGCCGCGGAATACCCTCGGGCGCGATGGAGACAAAGAAGCGAAGCAAGAATTGCGCGAAGCAGCAACCCGCGAGGCCCCCCAGCAATCCCAGAAGCAGGCTTTCTGTGAGCGACTGGCGAGCCAGGCGTCCTCGCGTCGCGCCGAGGGCAGTGCGAACTGCTAACTCCCGCACGCGACTGGTAGCGCGCGCGAGGAGCAGGTTCGCGACGTTGGTGCATGCCACGAGCAGCACCGCTAGAACCGCTCCCAGAAGGACCCAGGAGGCGACGCGCGCGTCTTGAACCTGCCGGTCGCGGAGCGAGCGCACGCGGAACGAAACTTCGTGCTGAAACTGCGGGGGAACATAATTCAGGGACTGCTGGAAAAGCGGCTCCATCGCGGCCGCGGCTTGCTGGACGGTGATGCCCGGCTTGAGCCGCGCAAAGGCTCTCAAGATCATCTGCCTGGCGTTAGGACCGCGATCGGTAGAGCCATCAAGCGCGGCGGGAAGGAGCATGTCATCGTGGCCGAGGTTTGGCATTTCGAATTGTGGCGGAAGAACGCCCACAACGACAGTGGGCTTCCCGTCGAGTGAGATCGTGCGCCCCGGAAGATTGCGGTCACTTGCGAAGCGCGCACGCCACAGTCCGTAGGAAACAAGCGCGACGCGCGGCGCGTGCGGCCGGTCTTCGTCGCTCGTGAAATTCCGGCCGAAGAACGGTTGAATTTCGAACGTCGGCAGAAATGTCGATTCGACGAGCGCGCACTTCAATCGCACCGGGTTCTTCTCGGTGAGGTCACAATCCGCCCCACCGGGGACAAAGGATGTTACCGACGCAAATGGAGTCTGCCCTTTCTTCCAATCCACGTAATCCGGACCGAGCACGAACTCATTCGCTTCGAAGGGCGCTTTATCACCAAAGCTGACCAGCTCCTGGTCATGAGGATAGGGAAGGCTCCGGAAGAGAATGCGGTCGACCACGCTGAAGACTGCCGCGGTAGACCCAATCCCCAATGAAAGAGTGAGGATCGCAACCAACGCGAAACCCGGGCGATTCCGCAAGCCTCGGAGAGCAAATCGCAGGTCTTGAAGGAGCGCGTCGAGAAAGGGGAGGCTGCGCTGTTCGCGGTGCAGCTCTTTGGATTGTTCGAGGCCTCCGAATTCACGCCGCGCGGCATAGCGTGCTTCTGCCGGACCCATGCCGCGGCGAATGTTTTCCTCCGCGAGCATCTCCAGATGCGCCCGAAGTTCGGCGTCAAGATCTCCGTCCAGGTGCCGCTTGCGGAAAAAGCCGCGCAAACGCGCACCGAAAACACCGAGCCACTCCATATCAGCCTCCCTCCGTATCGCCGAGCAGGCGTGCCATGAGCGCGGTCATGCGCTCCCAACTCTCGGTCTCGGCGAGTAACTGTTTGCGCCCGGCGCGCGTGAGCGAGTAATACTTCGCCTTGCGGTTATTTTCTGAAGCGCCCCATTTGGAAGAGATCCAGCCGCGCTGCTCGAGCCGCAGCAAGGCGGGATAGAGAGTTCCCTGGTTCAGCCTGAGCAGATCTTCAGAAACCTGCTGGACGCGTTGGGCGATGCCGTAGCCGTGCAGTGGACCCATGGCATGAAGGGTTTGCAGAACAATCAGATCGAGCGTGCCTTGCAAAACTTCCCCGCGCGGAGGCCCCATGTTTTCTCCTTTAGATAAACAACAGGAGCATAGGCTCCTTCCTGTTGAATGTCAACAGGAAGGTCTTTTCCGGAAGGCGTTAAATCTGCAAGGGTTGCCGGAAGCAGGGCATCTTTGCAGTGCTCTTCTCGCGCGGCACACCGTCCTCCTCAGAAGACAAGTTGACCGCTAAGCGCACCGGGCCTAGGATGGCCGGGCAAATCGTGCACCTACTACAGAGACAAGGGAGAGCGCCATGCGTCGATACTTGCAGTCTGTTTTGCTTCGAGCCGGTTTCTGTCTTTGTTGCACGGCAGCTTTATTCGTCTTTGCTCCATCAGGCTCTACGCAAGGTCTTGCCAGTGGCGACCTTTCACGCTTGCGCTCCGTTGGCAGCGTCGAGCTGTCACCCGACAGCCGGCGTATCGCTTACACCGTGACCATGCGCGACCGGCCCGGCCGTCCCTACGGCCAACTCTGGCTCATGGACGTGGTCACGCAGAAATCCGTCCGCGTGGGCGGTGAAAAAGACTCCGGCGGCGGTCCGCTGTGGTCGCCGGACGGCAAATGGTTGGCCTTTCAGGGGCATCAGGGTGAAAAGGGCGGATTGTTCCTAGCGCGGCCGGACGGAACAGATGTCACATTTCTTGCCTCCCTCAGCGGCACCAACAGCCCGCTGCCGGGCACAGGCAACGACGTGACCTGGTCGCCCGACGGCAAGCAGCTCGCGTTCATCTCCTCGACTCCTGGCCGGGAAGCGGTGGAAGCAGCCGGCGATCCGATGGTGATCACCCGGTATCTCTATAAACCCGATGCCGGCGAAGGAATGACCAGGTTCAACGACAATCAGCGGCTGCACATTTTTGCCGTGGACGTGGCCACAAAGCAGGTGCGCCAGTTGACGCAAGGCAATTTCGACGAGCATTCGATGGACTGGTCGCCCGACGGCAAGGAGATTCTCTTTGCTTCGAATCGCGAGCCGAATCAGGATGAGTTTTTCAATTACGACATTTTCGCTTTAAAGACTGCGGACAACAGCGTTCGCCGCCTCACCGCCACGGAATACAACGAGTACGAGCCGCTGTGGTCCCCGGACGGCAAGCACATCGTCTATCGCGGCACCAGGCGCGGGGTGACCGACCGCGAGACGACCATGGAAGACACTCACGTTTGGGTGATGAACGCCGACGGCAGCGACCGCCGCGAAATCGGCTCCGTCTTGGACAACCGCCAGGGTGCGCCGCGTTGGGCGCCGGACGGCAGCGCCGTGTACTTCACTCTTCAGGAGCGCGGCAGTAACCACTTGGTGCGGTTGCCGATCTCGGGCGGCAAGGCGGAATACCTAGTGAAGGACGCCGGCGTCGTCGCCAGTTGGTCCGTCGGCAAGGACGGGGCACTGGCGTACAGTTTCGCATCGTCGCTGGACGCCACGGAACTCTATCTCAAAACGGCCAGCGGCGCGCCGCGAAAGATTACCGACTTAAATACGCAACTCTTCGCGGGAAAACCGATTGCCGAAGTCGAGTCGTTCACGTTCATCAGCAACGACAACAAGTTCGAAGTTGAAGCGTTTCTCACCAAGCCGCTGGGGATGACTGCCACATCGAAACATCCTCTCATCGTCAATATTCACGGCGGGCCGCATGGGCAAAATGGTCCGGCATTCAATTTCAAGAATCAGGTCTACGCGGCGCGCGGATGGGCCACGCTGAACGTCAATTATCGCGGCTCCACGGGTTACGGGCAGAAGTTCGCCGACGCCGTCTTCGGCGATCAGGACGGAAACGAGGGACAAGATGTTCTGTACGCGGTGAGTGCGGCGGTGCGCCGTTACCTGTGGATCGATCGTGAGCGACTGGGTATCGAGGGCGTGAGCTACGGCGGTCAACTCACCGACTGGCTCATCACGCAAACGAATGAATTCAAGGCCGCCGTGCCCATCGCCGGGATTGCCAACCTGGTTAGCTACAACTACATGACCTATTACAATCAGTATGAAGAAATGGAATTCGGCCAATTCCTGCATCAGGGAAACTTGATGGACGTGGCGTGGGAACGCTCCGCCCTAAAGCATGTCGCTGCCGCGCACACACCCACGATGTTGATGCACGGCGAAAATGACAACGATGTGCCCATCGCCGAGGCCGAGCAATTCTTCATCGCGCTGAAAGATGTGGGCACGGAGGCAATTTTCGTGCGCTATCCGCGCGAAGGCCACGGTCTAGCCGAAACCAAGCATCAGATCGATTCCATCGACCGCTGCATCGCCTGGTACGAAAAGCATTTCCCGAAGCCCGGCGCAGAGGGCGTCACGAACGTCCAGCCGTAGCGAAGATTTTGCACCGGCGGTTGTGTGTCAGGCGGAAGACAGAGCAAGAATCCTCAAAACTGGCTGTGCTTGCCGAGTAGGGGCGCAGCATGCTGCGCCCCTACTGCAGACCATCGATCCGTCAGGGTCATTCTTGTCTGCGCGCTGCATCTCCCGCCGGCAAATGGCGGAGCTACATAAAAAGAGGCCCCAGTCTGCCGAGGCCTCTCTCGCTAATTTCAACATAACGCTGTGGTTGCTCTTAAACCTTCGCTTCAGCTCCCGCGGTCGCCACCGCCGCCACTTCCTCGCGTCCTGCGCGCTTGATGCGCGCGGCCTTGCCCTTCAGATCGCGCAGGTAATACAGCCGTGCGCGGCGAACTTTACCCTTACCGACGACTTCAATTGAGCTGATCGTGGGCGAGTGCAGCGGAAAGATGCGCTCGATGCCCACGCCAAAACTGACCCGGCGCACCGTAAAGGTGGCGCTGGACGCCCGGCCCTTCTTGGAGATCACCACGCCCTCGAATGCCTGGAGGCGCTCCTTCACCTTCTCGCCTTCGCCTTCCTGCAGGCGGACATTAACGCGCACGGTGTCGCCCGCGCGGAACTCGGGTAGGTCTTTGCGCAGTTGCGCTTCATGCAGCTTACGAATTACCGGATTCATGTTCCTGTTTCCTCTTAGACCCACTCTGGCAGGGCCAACTCTTCAGACGCAATCCATAATTATAGACAAATCGTCACATTTTGCCTAGCGGATTTCGCGGCAAAACGGTGACGTTTCCAACGTTTCGCCGTCAGCAGTAATCGTTCTTTTCCGCGGCTAGGCCGAGGCCGGGACGGATGAATTCCGGCGAATAACCGTCTGAGCGAAGCGCTCCATCTCTTCGAGTTGTGGGCTGAATTGCAGCAGCACGAGATCAACACCGGTACTTTCGAATTGCGTCAGGCGCTCCGCCACCTGTTCCGGCGTGCCAATTAGCCCAGACCGCAGGCCGCGATTCGAAACCGAATAATCTTCCATCGAAACGCGCTGCTCCAGTTGCGTTCCCGCCAGCCATTGCTGGTAATTTGCGTAGCCGGCGGCGGATTGTTGAACATCCGTGATGCGCCGCAGCTCGTCCTGCGCTTCGCGCTCCGTTTCGCGAACAATCGCATATCCGGCAACGCCGAATTTGAGCGGCGGCAAATTGCGCCGCGCGCGGCGTTCGCGCAGATCCGCGATTTTTTCGCCGACGCGCTCCGGCGGATCGCCATGCATCAGATAGGCGTCGCATTTTTCGGCGATCAGCTCTTTTGCTGCGGGAGATTCGCCGCCGGCGTAAAGCGTTGGCCGCGGCTTCGCCACCGGTTTCGGTTCGAGGACGTTGTCTTCCACGCGATAATACTTCCCGGAATACGAAAAATGGTCTTGCTTCCATACTCCATCCAAAACGTCGAGCCATTCGCTGGTGCGCGCGTAGCGGTCGTCATGTTGCTCGAAAGCGACGCCATACTTGCGCGCTTCGTCCGCCCACCACGAGGAAACCACGTTCAGCGTGAGCCGCCCATTGCTGATCTGATCGATGTTGGCCGCCTGCTTCGCGAGCAACGCCGGAAGATGGAACGTCGGCCGCACCGCCACCATTAACTCGATTCGTTCGGTCACCGCGGCCAGCGCCGCGGCCGTGGACCACGCATCCAGCGAAGGCGCTTCGACGCCCTTGATGTCGTTGAGGTTGAGCTCGGCGATCAGCGCCAGGTCAAAACCAATTCGTTCGCTGCGCTGCGCAAGCCTTTTCACGTACGCCCAGCTCGTCTCCATGTTTTCGTTTTCCACGTTGCGCAGCCACCCGCCGAAAACGGGAAGCCAGTAGCCGTATCTCATCGCGGGCCTCCGCCGCTCACCACCGCGCGTTCCGGGCGTTTCTCTTGGTGCTGCTGCGCCTCCGTGATGAGAAAGTCAGCCAGCCGCGCGTAAGGATTGAAGCCGATGACGCGCACCGGATCGGCGACGAAATTCGAAAGCGCGTTCACGTCGTAATAAAGCTGCCGCCCGGTCCGGTCATCAATGACATACTCGATGCCACCAACCTCGACGCCGGCAAGTTCCACAATTCGCTGCACGTCTTCGATCACTTGTTGCGGCGGCTCGTAGCCTGCCACTTTCATTCCGCTCTTTGGCGCATCCACCGGACAAGCAATGCGCGTCAGCTCTTCGCCTCGGGTGTTCTGGCAGATATCCGCCGGGCACAAGTTGTAACTCTCGCCGGTGATGTGAATTTGGATCGCATAGAGAAATTTCCCGCCAAGAACCTCAACGCGCGTGATGATTCCATGGCGCGCCGTAAACGCTTCCTGCACCAGCGCCGTGGAATCAATGCCAAAGTAAAGGCGATTCTCCTCCACCGCGGCGCGCAGCTCGCCCTGCGAATTGAAGCGCTCGATTCCCGCGCCGCTGCCGCCGATGTTCGGCTTGATCACCACCGGATACGCGATGGCCTCGGCGGCCTCGAGCGCCTGCGACGGATGATCGATGACCCGCGCTTTCGGATACGGCAATCCCAGTTTTTCCAGGTTCGTCAATTGAAGCGCTTTCGAAATCTCATGATTGAAGCACCGGTAGCCATTCACGACGCGCACGCCCTTACCTTCGAGGTGCGCAAGGTAGTTGAGCGTATAGAAAATCCCGTGCCCCAGTCCCCGCTGCCACGCCGAAGGACTCATGCGATTGAACAGCAGCGAATATTCTCGTTCCGGTGAAGCAACATCGTAGTTGTGGTGCCGCGCATCAATCTTCAGCCACGGCACGCCGCGTTCATCCAGCTGCTGAAACAGCGGCCGGAACCAGTCCGGATGCTCGTAGTAAATGGCGATGGGCTTTTCGAGCCCAGACCCGTTCCCATTCGTTTCCGTGCTCATGAAGCCTCTCGTATCCCTTGCAAATCGCTCTCGTCGCAATTCAAGATCGGCCGCTCGTTCTGCCCGCGTTCTTCTAACCTGCAGGATCCTCGAAATTCCAGCGTCCTATGGTTTTCATCAACGGTTTTCTGCCTTGTGGTTCAGCATACCGGATCTGGCGCGCTTTTATTCTCCTGTCACCGCGACAAGCGTGGCTTCCGGATCCTGCCCAGCAAAGCGCTAAACCAGGTCGGGACGATTGCGCTTGGCTTTTTCTAGCGCCGCGGCGCGCCTCCACTTCGCCACCTCCGCGTGATTGCCGCCAATCAGCACTTCCGGGACGCCCCAGCCGCGATACTCCGCGGGCCTCGTGTAATGCGGAAAATCAAGCAGAACGTGATTCGTAATCGGTGAATCGAGTTTCATGCGGCCAAGCGCATCCGCTGGAGGAGACGTTGACACGGAAAACGGGCTCTCGCTGAACGATTCATTCTGCGAGGACGCTTCGTTCCCAAGCGCGCCCGGAATGAGACGAGCCACGGCATCAACCACCAGCATCGCGGGAAGTTCGCCGCCGCTCAAAACGAAATTGCCGATCGAGATTTCTTCCGTCGCCAGATGCTCGGCCACGCGCTCGTCGACTCCTTCATATCGCCCGCAAATAAAAATGATGCGCTGCAGCTGCGCATAGCGCCGCGCGGTCTCCTGATTGAATACTCTTCCAGCCGCGGACATCAAGACGATCGCGGTTTTTGGATCGCGCGCGGTTTGCTGCTTCACGTCCCCAACGCTCCGACCGAGAAGCGACTCCACCGCTTCGAAAAGCGGCTCTGGCTTCAGCACCATGCCCTCGCCACCGCCGAACGGCCGGTCATCCACGGTGCGATGACGATCCTTCGTGAACACCCGCAGATCCTGCACGTTCACTTCGACGAGACCCGTTTCTCGCGCGCGCCGAAGTATTCCGTGATCGAACGGCCCGGCAAAAAACTCCGGGAAAATGGTGATTAGGTCAAATCGCATCTGCCGCCAGTGTAGCAAACAGGAGGGAAGCTTCGAGCGTACCTTCAGGAGCAGGCGGTGGATTAGGGGGGTGATCTAGCGGCGGAGGAGAGGAAGCCACTCGCGAGCCGGGAGGTGTGTCTGAGGACCAATAGCCAGCCGCCGGAATACCTGCTTATCGGGAGTTATCAGGCTTGCCAATGAGCGGGCCACTAGTGAGAAGGGGATTTCTCAAAATCGAGAACCACGGTGAATTCTTTTCGATTCGACGGCCTCGGCCGCAGAAAGCTTCCGGTCCACGTGTGGTTCGGAGCGCTGGCTGCCCGAGTGCAGCACGCAGCGCTTCCCAGAAGCCGCCCCGCACCTGGGACAGGGGACGGCGAGATACACTTCTGGCGCCAAGTCTTTCATTCTCACCCGGACAGGTTGCGCCAAGAAATGTCGGAAAGCTGTTCAATTTGAAACACTGCCCACAGTAATCCTCGTAAATGCTCATGCCCACCAAATCATAGGTCCAGGGACCCGTGTTCGATCCGAGTGAGCGCTATCAGATAACGGCTTCTTCCACCCGGGGACAGAACCCCATCCGGCCCGTTGCAGTTGGACAAAGGACGGTAAGCGGCTCGTCGCTGACGATTTCGCTTCCCCCGCTAAGCGTCACGACGATCAACGTCCAGTAGCGCCTGCCACCGAATGGCACGCGTGCCGCAGGGCAGCGGCAGAACCCGAAGCCAAGTGCGCTATTCGCGGTTCAGGTCGCGAAGACCTTCGGGCAGAACGACATCAATGCGGCGCGCCATGGTGTCGATCTTCGTACAGATGTCTACCGCCAGCGGAATCAGGATTTCGCCGTTTGAAGTTTCCACTTCCAGCAGCGGTGTCCCGGAGATTCCTTCGCCGGGAGTTTGCACGTCGGTCACAGTTCCAAGCACAGACGGCGCTTCGGCAAGCGAGCACGGCGATGAAGATACCCTCGAAGGCGAGGTAGGATTTTCGAACACGGAACAGCCGATGAGGTCCGACAGGAAATACTGTCCCGCCGGAAGAGTCACGCGCTGTTCGAACGGAAGCAACACATCGAGCCCGCGGAACTTTTCGGCTTCCGAAATGGAATTTACATCTTCGAGATGAAACACCGCCTGCCCGCGATGATTCTGGCTCAGCCAGCAGGTTTTCAGCGATACGCGGCGCGGCTCATTCTTGCTATCATCCGCACGTCCGACAAAAACTTCCCGCAATCGGGTCAGGCGTTCCGGAAAATCAGTGAGGATTTCAGCGGCCACTTCGCCCTTGTTGCCGCGCGCCCGTAGGATGCGCGCAACCAGGACCCAGCGTGGAGTTTCAGGGCTCAATGGGAAGTAAGACCGCTCCGCGTTCGACGGAAAGCAGGATCGCCAAGCGCTCAATCTTCAAGGATTTCCAGCGTAAAACGCTTGTGCAGCTTCATCCCCGACGCGCCGAGCAATGTTCGCATGGCTTTGGCCGTCCGCCCCTGCCGCCCAATCACTTTGCCTAGATCTTCGGGATGCACCCGCAGTTCCAGCACGGTGACTTGCGATCCTTCGACGGACTTCACCTGCACGTCCTCGGGATGGTCCACGAGGGCCCGCGCGATGGCTTCGACCAGTTCCTTCATAGGGTACCTGGGAATGCGCCCCCGGTGAAACCGGAGGACGCGCAAATATCAGGAAGGCGCTAAGACTAAGCGATCTTCTGCTGACGGAGGAAGCTGCGCACCGTATCGCTGGGTTGTGCGCCCAGTCCCATCCAATACTTGATGCGCTCTGCGTCCAGCTTGATCTCCGCCGGCTTCTTCAGCGGATCGTACGTGCCCACCGCTTCCTTCACGCGGCCGTCCCGCGGCCGGGTCCTCTCGATGACCACCACGCGGTAAAAGGGCTTCTTTTTCTTGCCAATTCTTGACAGGCGAATCGTTAGCACTAAGTCAGGTCCTCCTCAACCTTCCTATTCTAGCCTGCCGCCGCTCCCCGCGGCAATGGAAGAGTGTGAACGCCTGACAGCAAAATGCACCTGATTGTTCCCGATTTCTTCTGGGTCGAATTGACGAATGTCTTGTGGAAGGCCGTCCGCCGCGGCCGCTGCACCCGGGAGACCGCTGTTGCTGCGCTGGCCGCACTGCTTGAGGTTCTCTGGCGCGCGGGGAGGCCAAATCAGCCCGCGAAGTGAAGTGCAAGTGGTATGCTGCGGCGCGTTCGAAGGAGGCTTGGTGAAGCTGAAGCTCATCATCGTAATCGTTGCTCTGCTCACTCTGGGAACGGCGGCGGAAACACCGGCGCAGTCATCGGAAGCGCCGACGGCCAAGAAGATCGATGCGCTATTTTCCCGCGTGACTTCTTCTGATGCGCCCGGGCTGGCGGTGCTGGTGCGCAAGAATGGCAGCACCGTTTTCGAACGCGGCTACGGCGTTCGTGAACTCCGCACAAAAGCGAAAATCGACGCGCACACGAATTTTCGGCTGGCATCTTTCACGAAACAATTCACCGCGATGGCCATCATGCTGCTCGTGCATGACGGAAAACTTCGCTACGACGAAACGCTCCCGGAGATCTTTCCCGATTTTCCTGCATATGGAAAAACGATCTCGATTCACAACATGCTGAACCACACTTCCGGATTGCCCGATTACGAAGACTTGATGGACGCTGCTGAAAAATCAAAAGGAACAATTTGGACGGCGGAAAAACAAATTCAAGACGCCGAAGTCTTGGAGTTGTTGAAAAAAGAAACAAACGGGAAATTTGCGCCGGGGACAAGTTGGTCGTACAGCAATTCCGGATACGTTGTGCTCGGACTCATCGTCGCGAAAGTTTCAGGAAACACTTACGGCGAATTCCTCCAGACAAGAATTTTTGCGCCGCTGAAAATGAATCACACCATCGCTTTTCAAAAAGGAAAAAATGAAGCCGTGAATCGCGCGTTCGGCCACTCCAAAGAAGGCGGCGCGTTCAAAGAAACCGATCAGAGCGCAACTTCCGCGACGCTTGGTGATGGCGGAATCTATTCCAATCTCGAAGATCTCACCAAGTGGGATGACGCATTACGCAATCACCCTTTGCTGAGCGAAAAAGAATTTCAGCCTGCGTTAACCCCGGTGAAACTTGCCGACGGATCGAAGCCCCACTGGCCCAAGGAACCCAACGACGACAATCTGCATCCCGGCAAGCCCGTTGTTTATGGCTTCGGCTGGTTTCTCGATCCTTACCAGGGGCGCCAGCGGATGTGGCATACGGGAACCACGATGGGCTTTCGCACCGTGATCGAACGCTTCACCGACGGTGACGGCTTGACCGTGATTACACTTTGCAATCGCACCGACCTCCAACCGGAGAAGCTGGCGCTGCAGGTTGCTGACATTTTCGTTTCTACGAAAAACTGATTCGCTCGCGGCCCAAGAAACCCCCGCTCCCAAGAGGCCAAACTACAAATCAAAAGCGCACAGGCTAAAGCCTGTTCTACTAAGACAGGCCGGCGAGTTTGCCGAGGCCTTTCATTTTGCTGCGGGCGGCCAGGGCGCCGTACTGCTTCATCATCGTGCGCATTTGCAGGTATTGCTTGAGGACGGTGTTGACGTCCTGGACGGTGGTGCCGCTGCCCTTGGCGATGCGCTTGCGGCGCTTGCCGTCGATGACGTTGTGATCGCGGCGTTCCTGGTTGGTCATGGAATTGATGATGGCTTCGACGCGCGTGAGCTGGCCTTCGTCGACTTTCGCATCCTTGGGAAGATTCTGGAGCGCACCCATCTTGGGGAGCATGTCCACGATCTTTTCGAGCGGGCCCATCTTACGAATCTGCTTGAGCTGATCGCGGAAATCCTCGAGCGTAAAATCTTCCTTGCGGAGCTTGCGCTCCAGTTCGGCGGCGGCCTTCTTATCGACGGTCTGTTCCACTTTTTCGATGAGCGACATGAGGTCGCCCATGCCGAGAACGCGGGAGACGATGCGCTCTGGATAAAAACCTTCGAGGGCGTCGTATTTTTCGCCGAGGCCGACGAACTTTACCGGCGCGCCGGTGACTTTGCCGATGCTCAGCGCAGCGCCCCCGCGTGCGTCACCATCGAGCTTGGTGAGGATCACGCCGGTGAGGCCGAGGCGCTTGTGGAATTCCCCGGCGGAGCGCACGGCGTCCTGGCCGATCATGGAATCGGCAATGAAGAGCATTTCGCTGGGCTGAAGTTCTTTCTTCAGCATGCTGAGCTCGTTCATCAAGTCATCGTCGATGTGCAGGCGGCCGGCGGTGTCCACGAGGACAACGTCGCTGGCGGAAAGTTTTGCTTCCTTGATGGCGCCTTTGACGATTTCGAGCGGCTTGTCCGTGCCGGCGCCAGGCCAGACCGCGGTGCCGACAGCTTTCGCGACTTGGGCAAGCTGTTCGCGCGCGGCGGGGCGGTAGACGTCCGTGGAAACCACGAGCGGACGGTGGCCATGTTGCGAAAGCCATTTGGCGAGCTTGCCGGTGGTGGTGGTCTTGCCGGAGCCTTGCAAGCCGACGATCATCCAGACCGAAGGCGGGCGCGAAGCGAAGATCGGCTTGGCGTGCTTGCCGAGCATGGCGGCGAGCTCGTCGCGAACGACCTTGACGACCTGCTGGTCGGGCGAAAGTTGCAGCATGACTTCGCTGCCGATGGCTTTCGCGCGGATGTTGGCGAGGAGTTCGTCGGCCACGCCGACGTTGACGTCGCCTTCGAGCAGCGCTTCGCGAATTTCAGCGAGCGCGGTGTCTAGGTGCTCATCGGTGAGCTTGCCCTGTCCGCGCAGGTTCTTGAAGGTGCGTTGCAGTTTTTCTGTAAGGTTCTCAAACATGGTTTGTAACTACCGACTCGTGATTGGTGAGTGGTGAAAATCTATATTAGGCTTTCGAATCGTGCCGGGTCAAACGTGCGCGCGGGGCGAGGCAATTCACGACAGCAGTGGACATATCACTTCGGATGCACGACGGAGTAGAATCGGGGTTGCAATGGCGAAGCATACTCAAGAGACGCCACCGGCGCCGATGGATCCGCACGAGCCTCCTCCGCAGGAAGAAGTGCTGGACATTGTGGAAGAAGCGTCCCTGGAGTCTTTTCCCGCGAGTGACCCGCCCGCCTGGAATACGGGGAGTACAAAGCAGCAATTGTTGAAGCGCGGGAAGACGGCTTGATCGATTTCCGAGGCGCGAGAGACGAAGGTCTTGTCTGCTGTGTGCGCATACGCCGCGGCCGAAAAGGAAGCAAAGAAGAAAAGCAGGCCGCGCACAGCCAGGGTTGGAGACAGGTTAAAAACACGCTTCATGGAAAGCTCCTTGTGTGGAGGACACATTATACGCGGATAGCGGCGGCAAGCTTCAGGGCCGATCACGCGGGTTTGTGTTTGGCGCTGTGGCCGAGGGCGACGAGAAAGATGGCGCTCTTGCCGGCGGCGTGGGGAGAGAAGAAGCGGGTGACGTCGTCATCAAAGAACGTGAGGCCGCTGGCGCCGAGGCGCTGGGCGTAGGCCGCGAGATAGAACTTGCCGCCGAGGATGCCGGCTTCCAGTTGCACGGCGCGATAGCCGCGATTGCCGAAGCGCTGCAGGATGGGGCGCAAGTCCGCGAGGAAAAAGATGGCTACGGCGGCGTCCGCGGGCAGATCCTGCTCCAATCCGAGGTAACCGGCATCGGCGCGGAAATTTCCCTGCTTCAAGCACTCGAGCACGCCACGGCTGCGATGGAAGACGTAGGCTCCGGGCGGGAGCCCTTCAATAGCGTGGACAATCAAGTAGAGATCATTGAGCTGGGCTCCGGGCGGATCGAGGAAGTCCGCGGGCACGCCGCCGGTGGCGCGGTCCAGCATGGTGGAAAGTTGCGGCAGGGTGATAGGAGTCCGGGCGAATTTGCGGGTGGAACCGCGGCGCTGGATGACTTGCTCGATGGGGTCGCGGGGCATTTCGGCATCTGACAAGGGATTGAGTTCGACGGTTGGTCCGGTGGGCGTGGGAAAGTCTCTAACAGGAGTTTGACCGCGCCACGCTTCCACTTCCTCGGGGGAATCGAGAGAAGAGGCGGCGTGCATTTCTCGCATGAGCGGATAGTCCACCTCGCGTTGAGAGAGCGGGACGGTTTCAAGGCGAAGCGGGGGAATTTCCGCAGGAGATGGCGGCGGGGGAGCCGCGACGTGGCCGAGGGCTACAAGGGAGAAGGCCACCTCGCGCTGGGGATCGACATCCAGGAGGCGATTGGCGCTGGCGTCTAGGAAGCCGCACACCACGCGGGCAGGCAGACCAAGGGCGCTGGCGACGGCGAGCAGGTTGGCGAGCAGAGTGCCGTTGTCCCAGCCGAAATGACGGTAGGTGCGGGCCTGGTATTTCCAGGCGTTGCGCCAGTAGGTGCAGGTGCAAACGATGGTGAGCGGGGCGTGGGCGATGGCGGGTTCATCGCCGGTGGCTTCGAGGAGGACGCGACGGTAATCTCCTGCGCGCAGGAGGCGGAGGCCGAATTCGGCGGGGGCGAAGTGATAGACGCCGGCATCGAGGTTAGTGAGGGCACCGCAAACGAGATAGAGCTCGACCTCATAGAGCGCGCCGGTGCAGGCGGCGGCGCGAAAGTAGAGTTCGCCGCCGGGATATTTCCTCTTGCGGGTGATGCCGGCGGAGAGGTACAGGAGCTGGGCCACCGCTTCCAAATCAAGAGATGCGTTGGTCTGGGCGGGGACGCTCTCGGCGATGGCGGAGAGGGCAGCGACACCCGTTTGGCGCACTTCGGAAGGCAAGCGCATGGGCTCCAGCGTGGGATAAATCTTGAAAGGCAGAGGCTAGTTGGACCAATCCATGAAATGCGGGTTGGTGCGGATGCTGGTGTAGGAATGTTTGGTGGCGTCGTGATAGGTCCAAGCGGCTTCGGGATTGCGGTTGTCAGTCATGATGGCGACGGGCCGTCATCAAAGTCGAAATGAAGCATATCAGGTTGAGGCGTCGCGACGTTCGAACGAGGGGCGCGCAGGCCACGGTGAGGACGCGCAAGGCTGTGGTAGACTATCGCTTTTCGCGCACGTCCTGCCCGCACGGGACCGAGATCATTGTAGGGAGGCACTTTCTGCATGTTTTTTTGGTGCTTGCGCGTCATTTGTCTCATACTGCTCATCTCCGGAACGGCCTACGGCCAAACGGCTATCGAAGGCACGGTGCATGACAGTTCGGGCCGCGTCGTAGCCAAAGCGTCCGTCTCTCTGCAACATCGGGATAGCGGAACTGCTTTGACCACCGTCTCGGACAGCGATGGAAGGTTTCGTTTCTCG
>Ga0137412_10000790_pt1 | contig 23486 bp, 27 predicted proteins | sample CZODoug2_1_16fun_FD_122160 | JGI IMG/M metagenome (GOLD analysis project Ga0137412, IMG submission 122160) | Vadose zone soil fungal communities from Angelo Coast Range Reserve, California, USA - CZODoug2_1_16fungal (Hybrid Assembly) | ecosystem: Environmental > Terrestrial > Soil > Vadose zone... | reverse complement strand
GAAGTGCCCGCTGGTGATCCAGCCGGCGACCTCGGTAGGGCTGATGACCTGGAAGTGGGTCGAGTCCGTCCCGGCCTGGCTGTCGGACAGCTTGAACAGCAGGTTGGACGCCGCGCTCGGCGGGAAGGTGAAGCGGCCCATGCCCGAACGGGTAGTGGTCGTCAACTCGCTGGTGATGCCGTTCGCGGCCAGCTTGTAGTAGCCGGCTTGCGCCGTCTCGGCCGAGTGGTCGAGCGGCAGCGTCGCGGCATCGGGGTTCGTGCCGATCGCGCCGGTGGTGGGCAGGATGGGGATGTCCCCGGACGCCCCGCAGCCAGGGCCGGCGACGTGGGTGAGGCTGAAGCCGGTCACCGTCTTGTCGTTGTACTCGTAGCCACCCCCGGCGGGGCGGCTGGGCGTATCGGGGCTCCACTGGACCATGCCGAACGGCACGTCGGCGCCCGGGAAGTCGTCGACCGCGCCGGAGGTGCCGACGATCGGATTCACGAGAGCCGCGGGGTCGGCAACATAGCCAGGCGCCGCCGCCGCGGCCGTGACCGGCACGACGAGCGCGGCAACCAGAGCCGTGACGGCTGCGGCGGCGCCTCGAGCACGGCGAGAGGAGGACAAGGCAGGCAGCGGCATACCGGACATCCTTCCAAACCTGAGGGCGGTGAGATCGGGGTGATGACAACGCTGTCATCGAACGTGGTCCTCAGGACGGACCGCGTCAAAGGGTGCCAACAGGCAGGTTCCTGCCCCGCAGCTTCGCGCCGCATCAGTGCGATGAGCGATTGCTGCGAGCACGCCGGAGTCTTCCGGTGAATCCTCCTGCACCGGCGGCCCCGCGCGGCTGTATGCGCAGGAAGATCACATCCGCAAGGCGATCTTCCTGCGCCGATGGCCCTATGCGGCCACATGTGCAGGAAGATCAGGTGCTAGCAGCCCGCCAAGAGCGCTCGCGGGGGCAGCGAGATTCAGTCCGGCAGGTATTCGCTGTGCGCGGCCTCGACCGTGACCTCGGTCAGCCGCACCCGGATGCGCGTGCGCAGGCTCTGCGGAGCGATGTCGCCACCGCAGCAGCGCGCAACGAGTGACTGGATGTCCTGCTCGAGGCCGAACTGGCGAAGGCAGGGCGCGCACCCGTCCAGGTGCTGGCGAATCCGGTTACGCAGCTGGGGGTCGGACTCATCGTCGAGGTAGGTGAACACGTCCTTGAGGACGTCGTCACAGTCGATGCCGCCGGGGCCGAAACCGAGCCCGCTCATGCCGACTCACCGCCAACCACAGCCTCGGACGGGATGAGCCCGCGGTCGCGGGCGTAGTCGCCGAGCAGCCGCTGCAGCTGGCGCCGGCCACGGTGCAGACGGGACATCACCGTCCCGATCGGCGTACCCATGATCTCAGCGATCTCCTTGTACGCGAATCCTTCGACGTCGGCCAGGTACACGGCCAACCGGAAGTCTTCAGGAAGCTCCTGCAGGGCCGACTTCACGTCCGAGTCGGGCAGGTGATCGAGCGCCTCCATCTCGGCGGAGCGCAGGCCGCTCGACGTGTGCGACTCGGCCCGGGCGAGCTGCCAGTCCTCGACGGCGTCGGTGTTGGCTTCCAGCGGCTGGCGCTGCCGCTTGCGATAGGTGTTGATGAACGTGTTGGTCAGGATTCGGTAGAGCCAGGCCTTGAGGTTCGTGCCCTCGGTGAACTGGTGGAAGGCCGCGAACGCCTTGACGAAGGTCTCCTGCACGAGATCCTCGGCGTCGGCGGGATTGCGCGTCATGCGCATCGCCGCCGCATACAGCTGGTCGACGAACGGCAGCGCGTCACGCTCGAAGCGTGCCCGGCGTTCCTCGACCGTCTCCTCGTGCACCGCTGTCTCCTCGTCGGACGGGCCAGTGGTGGCCCGCTCTACGGAGGATACGGCGCTGCGGTCCGGACGCCGCGTTGGGATTGCCACAGTCGCCTCGGACCGGGGTGGCGTCCACTCCGGCCATCGCCGGATGCTGGCGGCTGTCATGCTGGCGTCGACCACGATGATCGTCCTTCCGTCGTTCTTAAGGAACAGACAGCGACGGTGTTCGCATTCCCGGTCGCCCCCTCTGGATCATCAGGCCCGATAGGGTCCGCCTGTGGCCACTGGGACTCCGGCGACGGCGCTGCTGAACCGGGAGAAGATCCCCCATACGTTGCATCCCTACCCACACGACCCCCGGGCCGACGGGTACGGCGAGGAGGCCGCCGCCGCCCTCGGCGTGGAGCCGCAACGGCTCTTCAAGACACTGATCGCCTCGATCGACGGGCGGCTGGTGTGCGCCGTGGTACCCGTGTCCGGGCGGCTCGATCTGAAGGCACTGGCCACGGCGGTCGGCGGCAAGCGGGCCGCGATGGCCGAGCCGGCGGCCGCTGCGCGCGCTACCGGCTATGTGGTCGGCGGTATCTCGCCCCTGGGCCAGAAGACCCGGTTGCCGATCGTCGTGGATAGGTCGGCCCAGGAAATGCCGACCGTGTTCGTGTCGGCCGGCAAGCGTGGATTGCAGGTCGAACTGTCGCCCGCCGATCTGCTCCGGCTCACCTCCGCCCTCTCGGCGCCGATCGCTACGTGAGAGCATCCGGTCCCATGATTACGCCGTTCTCGGTCGAGAGCACCGACATCGATGGCTTACTGATCGTCTCCATGAAGGAGATCAACGATGATCGAGGCACGATCCGCGAGCTGTTCCGGACCAGCGCCTTCGCCGAGGCCGGCGTAGAGGTCGGTCCGTGGCTGCAGGTCAACGCGACCGAGACGCAGCAGGGGGCGATCCGCGGTCTGCACGGCGAGGCCATGACCAAGCTCGTTGCCATCGTGCACGGCGAGGCGTTCGGCGCATACGCCGACGTACGGCCGAATTCGTCGAGCCGCGGCAAGGTCGTGACCGTGCCGCTGGTGAAGGGCACGCAGGTGCTCGTGCCGGCCGGAGTGTGCAACGGTTTCCAGTCCGTCAGCCCCGGCATCTCGCAGTACCTGTACTGCTTCGACGCGGAGTGGGTGCCGGGCATGTCCGGTACCGCGGTCAACCCGCTCGACCCGGATCTCGGCATCGTGTGGCCGCTGCCGGTCGACGGGAACGATCGCGCGCAGGTTTCGGCGAAGGACGCCGGCCTACCGATGCTGCGCGACGTGCTGGGCTAGGAACTCGGTTACGGCCGCGGCGACGGCGCGGGAGTCCTTCTTCAGCGAGTGCGTATCGCCGGGGATGATGACCAGTTGGCGTCGTGGATCTTCCGGTGGCACGCCGAAGGCGTCCCGGTCGCCCTGGATGACGAGGACGGGCACGGTCGGGAGGTTGAGCTCGTCGATGCGGCTGCGCTCGGGCTTGCCCGGCGGGTGCACCGGGAACGCCAGCGCGATGATCGCCGCCGCCTTGGTGGCCGCGGCGGTGCGGCAGGCGACGCGTGCGCCACTCGACCGTCCACAGTGGACGGCGGGCAATCCGCCGAGCTGATCGCTCAGCGGGCCGGTGACGGCCAGCCACGCCTCGTCCAGTCGCGGTGCCGGTGCCGGTGCGCGTCGCCCCGCGACCCGGTAAGGCTGGGTGATCCGCGCGACCACGTACCCCGCGCCGACCGATGCGTCGCGCAGGGCCCGCAGGTCGGGGGTGTCGACGCTGCCGCCCGCGCCGTGCCCGGCGAAGACCACACCGACCGGGGCGCCCGCCGGCTGGTCGATATCGGCCCAGGCCGTCCCGGACGGCGTCTCGATCTCGACCCGTGTCATGACCCGGAAGCCTACGAGCCTCGTGTCGGCCGTCCGCCCGTCGCCGCCGGCAGCTAGCCTCGCTGACCGTGCTCGATCTCCACGATCTCGCCCGCGACGTGAACGGCCGGTGCCGGCTGCGCGGCCAGTTCACCTTGCGGTCCGGGCTCACCTCGACGGAGTACTTCGACAAGTACCTGTTCGAGTCCGATCCCGTCCTGCTGCGCAACGTTGTCGAGGTGATGGCGGCGTTCGTTCCCGACGATGTCGATCTGCTCGGCGGCCTCGAACTCGGCGGCGTGCCTCTGGCCACGCTGCTCGGTCAGGTCACGGGCCTACCCCTGTTGTTCGTCCGCAAGCAGGCCAAGGCCTACGGCACCCAACGCCTCGCCGAAGGTGGTGACTGTGACGGTCGCAGAGTTCTTCTCGTCGAGGACGTGATCACGACCGGTGGCGCCGTCCTCGATGCGGCTCGCGCCCTGCGGTCGATGAACGCGACCGTCGACACCGTGCTCTGCGCGATTGACCGACGTGGGCCGGACGCCGGCCCGCTCGGGCCCGAGCGCGTCGAGGTCCGTTCGGTTCTTACGCGCGCAATGCTCGACGCCGCCGACGCCGGGCGAGGTGGAGGGTGAGGTCTGCTACTAGGGTCACTCGCTCAGGGAGCACGTTGCGGATCCGGTCGAACACGTGCTCTCGAACCGTTTCGGGCAGCTGGAGGTAGGCCGAGATCGTTGAGAGATGGCCGATGTAGTCGTCGGCCGAGAGGGCCGCGCGACGTTCGATGGTCGACTGACGCACCTCCGTGAATCGGTCGGACTGAAGCAGTTCGGTTCCGGGCCACTGCATCGGGCTGTCCGCTGGTGTCCCGTCGGGCGAGGGAACACCGTCGTCCGCGACGAACTGCGCTCTGGCCGCGCCGACGGCCCGCTCGACGTCGGGGTCGGCGAGGTGCAGCTGTCCGCCGAAGGACGCGAAGATTCCGTCGCGCCTGAGCATCGCGGCCACCCGCGTCCAACGATGATCCGGCGAAGTCCAGTGCAGCGAGGCCGCCGCGAAGACCAGGTCGTACACCGGGGTGAGCGGGAGATCCTCGAATGCGGCCTGTACAACACCAGCTGTTTCGGGCACCTGCTTGCGCAGTTCCAGAAGCATCGCCGGGTCCGGATCGGTGGCGGTCACGGCGATTCCACGACTCGCGAACTGGCGGGTCGCTTTGCCGGTTCCCGCGCCGATCTCCAGGGCCGTGCGTACGGGGCGTCCCGCGTACGCGAGCACGTCATCGACGAGTTCGTCGGGGTAGCCCGGCCGGAATCGCTCGTAGGCAGATGCCGCTGATCCGAAGCTCAGTGCGCGCTCGGTCACGGATCAATGCTGACATCGCCCGAGTTCGACGTCGAAAAGGTGGTCAGCCGAACGAGATAGTCGCCGAACGCGCCTACGCTCGCGAACGTGGATGACCGGTCCGTTGCGGCGTCATGGGACGCCGAGTATGCCGCGGGCCGCTACCGGAATGACCCACCGGTGGTCTTCCTGGAGGACATCCTTGCCGCGGCCGCTCAGTATCGGCTCCGCCATGGCATCTATATCGGCTGCGGGAACGGCCGCAACTTGCTGCCCTTGCTCGACGCTGGCCTTTCCCTGATCGGCCTCGACATTTCAGCTGAGGCGATCACCCGACTACAGCGCCGTCGACCTGACCGCGGCCTAGCGCTGATCGTCGGCGACCTCGCAGCACTGGCCCCACAGGCCCGTTACGAACTGGTGATCGGGATCCAGGTGTTCCAGCACGGCACCCGCGATCAGGCCCATCGGCACATCCGCCGCGCGACCGAGCGGGTCGCGCCTGATGGGCTGTTGTGCATCCGAGTCAACGCCGCCGGCACCGACATCGAACATCGGCACGACGTCATCGAGGGTGACCGGGCCAGCGGCTTCACCGTCCGCTACCGGAGCGGACCGAAGGCAGGGCTCGCCATCCACTTCTTCACCGCCCGCGAGCTCCAGACCGCGGTCGGCGCCGGCTTCACCGAGGTCTTGGCGCCCCGGCTGCGCAGCACCCAGCGCACCCCGCCCGCGCGTGGCCAATGGTCGCAGTGGGAAGCGATCTGGCAGCGGACACCAGCCGCCGCACCTGAGCATTAAGGACCGCTGCTCACCGTTGATCGGTTCAGCCCAGCGCCGCCGTGGTGGCCTCGGGTGGTCCGACGCTGGTGGCTGAGTCGCCGCGGCGGACGTACTGGCGCGCGTCCGGCCAGCGGGCCACGTACTGGTCGCCCGTCTCGCTGTCGTAGCGGATGAACGTGACGTCGTGGATGTCCACGATGAACAGGTGGAACCGTCCGACGATCATCCGATAGCCGAGCTGCTCGCCGACAGCGGCCACATAGCGCTGCAGACGTGCCTCGTCCTCGATGAGCTGGGCGCGGCCACGGACCTTGAACTCGCCAGCGACCCCATCGCGGCTCGTGACGATGTTGTGCACGAGAACGCGTGGGTCTCGCAGCAGATCATGCGCCTTAGTCGAGCCGAGCATCATCGACAGCCACAGCTGGCCATCAAGCAAGAGCGGTTCAACCGGACTCACCCGAGGAGTTCCGTCACGCCGGATCGTCGCAACCAAGACCACTCCAGGCGCTATGAGCCGCTGCTCTCCGAGATCAGCCAAGTCGGCTTGGTCTTCACGGAGTTCGCTCCATGTCGCCATGGTGAGTTCCTACGCCGCCCCACCGACAACGCAGACCGTGCCGGGGCACACACCCCGATGCCGTTCGGAGCGTTACCGATGATCGCCCTCGCCGCCGAGTACTCCGCGGGACGCCCGGTCCGCAAGCTTGGTGATGTTGGCCGCGGCCACGTCTTCCAGCCGAATCCCGAGCCTGGTGCAGATTTCGGACAGGTACCACAAGACGTCACCCAACTCCAACGCCAGATCCTCCCGGTCCGCGTCCGAAATATGTCCCTGCCGGTCCCGACAGATCTTCTTGACCTTCCCCGCCACCTCCCCAGCCTCATTCGCCAGCCCCAGCGTGGGATAGACGATCGGATGCTCGGTCGCGATCACGGCGCCGGTCTGGGCCGCCGCTTGCTGATAGGCATCGAAGTTCAAGGCATCGGTGTCATTCCCGCCGGTCACGATCCCAGTCTGCCCGCCGGCGCACCAGACACCACCACGCGGTGGCCGAGTCGATCAGCTACAGCGTGCTTAGGTCAGAACGAACCAGAATGATTTGCTCGATGAAGCGATACCCATCCGAGCGCAGGCCCGCCGCCGCCAATTCGCAAGTTCAATCCCGAGGCGCACCGCGACGGAACTGAGCTCAAACGAGGACACTGGTTGGCATGTGTGGCCGATACGTCAATGTCGCCTCGACCGGGGATCTGACCGAGGAGTTCGACGTCGAAGAAGTGGTCGGCGATGCGCCCGGGCCGTCGTGGAACGTCGCGCCGACCGACCCGGTTCGGGTGATCGTGGAGCGCCCGCCCCGGGAGCCCGAGCAGCCGGCGGCGGTGGTGCGCCAGATCCGGACGGTCAGGTGGGGGCTGGTGCCCAACTGGTCCAAGGATGCCAAGGGCGGCGCCCGGATGATCAACGCCCGGATCGAGACGGTGACCAGCAAGCCGGCGTTCAAGACGGCGGCGGCCCGGCGCCGGTGCCTCGTGCCGGCGCTCGGCTACTACGAGTGGCAGAAGACCGACGACGGCAAGGTGCCCTACTTCCTGCACGAGCCCGACGGCCACCTGCTCGCGATGGCCGGGCTCTACGAACTGTGGCGCGACCCGGCCAGGGACAACGACGACCCCGACCGGTGGCTGTGGACCTGCACGATCATCACCCAGCAGGCCACCGACCTGCTCGGGCGCATTCACGACCGCAACCCGGTCGTCGTGCCGCCCGAGCTGCGGGCCCAGTGGCTGGACTGCTCGAGCGATGACGCTGCCACCGCCGAGCGCATCCTCGAGCAGATCCCCGAGGCGCGTCTGGACCCCTACGTCGTGTCGTCGGCGGTCGGCAACGTCCGCAACAACGGGCCCGAGCTCATCGAGCCCGCACCCGCCGCCGCGGAACAACCACCCTTGCAGCTCTAGGAGATCGTGACGCTCTGCCCGGGTCGCAGGGCGACCGTGTGGGTCTGCGAGCCGATCTTGACGGTGGTGCGGCGACCGCCGACGCTGCGCACCCGGGCCGAGGTGACGCGTCCACGCCGCCACGTGATGTCGACGACGAACCCGCCGCGCGCGCCGATGCCGGTGACCGAGCCGGAGTCCGACCACGCCGCGGGCAGCGCCGGCAACAGCTCGATCAGGCCCGGCTTGGAGTAGAGCAGCATCTCGACCATCGCCGAGGGCGTCCCGAAGTTGGCGTCGATCTGGAAGATGCTGCTGTACTGGTCGAAGCTGTAGATGTCGAAGAGGTTCGCCGACGTCCCGTTGCTGTTCTGGATGGACGGCTTGAGGTTCGTCACGATCAGGTCGTAAGCCTTCTCCGCGTCCTTGAGCCGGGCCCAGCAGATCGCCCGCCACGCACACGCCCAGCCGTAGCTCGACATTCCCCGCGCGGTGAGCAGCGCGGTGGCGGCGTCCAGCAGCCACTTCGGGCTGTCCTCGACCGTGATCCGGTCCCCTGGGAACAGGCCGAACAACGGTGAGAGGTGGCGGTGCGTCGTCTCGCCGAGGTTGTCCGGCGTCATCCACTCCTCGAGCCAGCCGGTCGTCGGGCTCACCTTCGGCAGGTACAGCTTGTCGCGCAGCCCGGCGATGGTGCGTCCGTAGCCGCGATCGCGGCCCAGCAACTCGGTGGCCTGCTCGTAGTGCCCGAACAGATCCCAGACCGCCTCCTGCGCGTAGGTGATGCCCTTCGCGTTCGTCGGTCCCTGCTCGGGTGACCAGTCGCCGTCGTCGATGAGCACCTCGTGCCCGTCGACGGTCGTGGTCAGCAGCCGGGCTTCCCAGAATTCGCAGGCGCCCTTGATGAGTGGGTAGATGCGCTCGAGATAGTGCTTGTCCTGGCCGTACTCGTAGTGCTCCCACAGCGAGTTGGCGATCCAGGCGTTGCCGGCCGGGTGCCACCACCAGCCGTTGCCGCCGTAGACGTTCGTCGAGATCGCGAGCGTCCAGCCGGCGAGCTTGCCCGAGGAGTTGCGAAAGCCGTTGCGGGGGTCCATGAACCAGCGGTCGGTCAGCGTCTTCCAGGACGGCAGCTGATCGAGGCAGTACTCGGTGAACGCGTCGAAGCACTGCGCGAGGCCGGCCCGGTCGGAGAGCCAGTAGTTCATCTGGACGTTGATGTCGGTGTGGTAATCGCCCATCCACGCCGGATCGTTGCCGTCCAGCCACGGACCCTGCAGGCCCATCGGCAGGTGACCGCGCGAGCCGCAGATCATCAGGTACCGGCCGAACTGCAGGTAGCTCGCCTCGAGCTCGGGGTCCGGGGTGTCGGTCGTCGCCCGAGTGTTGAGCCGGGTCCACGTGTCGAGCTTGCGCTGCGCGGCGGTCGACGATCCGAACGAGACGCTGAACTGCTCGAACAGCCCGCGGTAGTCGGCGACGTGGGTGTGCAGGAGCCGGACGCCCGACGTGCGGACAGCGTCGGCGGCCTTGCGGCGCGCGAGGGCGAGGGTGTCGAAGCCAGGGGCGAGGTATCCGGTCGTGACGTCGGGGCGGTAATTCGTGCCGCCGCTGACGACAACGATCAGTTCGGCGCAGTCGGTGAACGACAGGCCGGTGTTGGTCGCCTGGACGCGTCCGTGCGGCGCGGCGGCCGTGAGCACGGCGGCGTAGTTGAGCCCGTTGTCGAACGCGCCCTTGAACGAGACGGCGGGACGGCCGGAGTCGGCGGCGGTGGACTCGCCGTGCCGCCCGGTGAGGGACACCGTGCCGGTGATGGTGCCCGGGCCCTCGCGGGTCAGCCGGACGATCACCACGTCGTCGGGCTCGCTGGCGAACACCTCTCGGCGGTAGGACGTGCCGCCCTTGCGGTAGGTGGTCGTGACCAGTCCATTGGCCAGGTCCAGGGAGCGGCGGTAGTCGGTCACCGTCCCGATGGCGTGATCGGGGACGTCGATCGCGACGTCGGCGAGCAGGGTGAAGCTGCCGAAGTCCGTCGCGGCGTACGGGAACTGCCCGTCGCTGCCCAGGCTGTCGTTCAGTCCACCGGTCCACATCGTGGAGTCGGCGACGAGCAGCAGGTCGTGCGCGGGGTCGCCGCCGACCATCGCCCCGAGCCGGCCGTTGCCGACCGGTAGCGCCGTCTGGATCATCACCGTCGGGTCGGCCGGCTGCGGGTACCAGAGCGCGAGGGTCGGCGCGACCAGGGGCGAGGCACCCGGACGGGTCGGCGCCGGGCTCTCGGCGAAGGCCGGCAGCGAGCCGAGCGCGATCGCGCCGAGGACGCCGCCGGTGCCGGCGAGAAAGCCCCGTCGGCCGAGCTGGCTGGTGCGGGTCCGTTCGTGCTGCATTGCTCCACCTCTGCGTTCGCTGGGGGTTCGGACGTGCTCGCCGCGGGGCAACCTCCTCCTTAGATCCGATGTCTCTCCGGCGGGCACTTCGGGCTTCGGGCGGCTTCGCTGGGCTCACGGCCGCGTTACGCCCAGCTCATCGGATGTTTTCCTACGTGAAATAATTCGTGGCCGTCAAGCCCCCACCGGCGCGTCGCCCGGATACTTAGGTCGGCACCGTGTCGCTGCGTGATCGGGCAGACTGGCGAGGTGACCTCGGCTCCCGGACCCTGGTCGGCGCCCCGCGCCGACGGTCCCGTGCACGCTCGTGTCGAGATCCCCGGCTCCAAGTCGCTCACAAATCGGGCACTGGTGCTGGCTGCGCTGGCCGATGGCGAGTCGCGCATCGAGCACCCGTTGCGCGCCCGCGACACCGACCTCATGATCAACGCCCTGCGCACCCTGGGGGTCGGCATCGAGGAGGGTGACTCGGTCTGGACCGTCACCCCCGGGCCGCTGCACGGCGGCGTCATCGACACCGGACTCGCCGGCACGGTGATGCGCTTCGTACCGCCGATCGCGGCCCTGGGTGAGGCCGCCGTCACGTTCGACGGCGACGATCGCGCCCGCGACCGTCCGATGTGGACCCTCATCGAGGCACTGCGCCAGGTCGGGGTGGTCATCGACGACGCGGGACGGGGTCGGCTGCCGTTCACGGTGCGCGGCTCGGGCTCGGTCGCCGGCGGCAAGGTCGAGATCGACGCCTCGGTGTCGTCGCAGTTCGTCTCCGCGCTGCTGCTCGCCGGCGCCCGGTACGAGAAGGGCATCGAGGTCGTGCACGCCGGTGAGCGTGGCGTCGTGTCGGCGCCGCACATCGAGATGACCATCGACATGCTGCGCCGCGTCGGCGTCGAGGTGACGCAGCCGGTGCCGACTACCTGGCTGGTCGCGCCGGGCCCGATCGCCGCGCACGACACCGTCATCGAGCCGGACCTCTCCAACGCGGCACCATTTCTCGCCGCGGCCCTGGTCACCGGCGGCGAGATCACCGTCCCGGGCTGGCCGGCCACGACGACCCAGCCCGGCGACACTCTTCGCGACCTGCTGACCCGGTTGGGCGGCACGGTGACCGTCGACGAGGGCGAGCTGACCGTGCGGGGTACCGGCACGATCGCCGCGCTCGACGCCGACCTGCGCGACGTCACCGAGTTGGTCACGGTGGTGGCCGCCCTGGCCGCGCTGGCCGACGGGCCGTCGACGCTCACGGGCCTGGCCCACATGCGCGGTCACGAGACCGATCGGCTCACCGCGCTGCGCACCGAGATCACTCGGCTGGGCGGTGCGGTCACCCAGACGGCCGACGCGCTGCACATCACGCCGCAGCGTCTACACGGCGGCGTCTGGCGCGCCTACGCCGATCATCGGATGGCCACCGCCGGCGCCGTGCTGGGCCTGGCCGTCGACGGCGTGCAGGTGGACGACATCGACACCACGAGCAAGACGCTGCCGGACTTCCCCGGTATGTGGTCACGGATGCTTGCCTAACCCGTGGCCCGCGACGTCAGCCGTCTCGACGAGGACGACGTCCGCGTGCGCCCCGGACGGGGCACCCGGCCCCGGTCCAAGCAGCGCCCCGGCCACGTCGACGCCGCCGAGGGCCTGGTGTTGACCGTCGACCGCGGCCGGTACACGGTGCTCATCGACGATGTTGCGGTGACGGCGATGCGCGCTCGCGAGCTGGGACGTAAGGGCATCGCGGTCGGCGACCGGGTCGATGTCGTCGGCGACCTCTCCGGCCGGACAGACACTCTCGCGCGCATCGTCCGGCTGCACGAGCGAGTGACCGTACTGCGGCGTACGGCCGATGACAACGACCCGCTCGAACGGGTGATCGTCGCCAATGCCGACCAGATGGTGATCGTGTCGTCGCTGGCCGACCCCCCTCCCCGGTACGGCCTGATCGACCGTTGTCTGGTGGCCTGCCTCACCGCCGGGATGGAACCGCTGCTGTGCCTGACCAAGTCCGACCTGGCCCCGCCGGATGACACCCTGACCCGCTACGAGCAGCTCAGCGTGCCGGCTGTGGTGACCCACCAGGGCGGCTCACTCGACGCGTTGCTGTCGCGGCTGCGTGGTCAGATCTCGGTGTTCGTCGGGCATTCCGGCGTCGGCAAGTCGACGCTGATCAACGCGCTCGTGCCGGACGCCCAGCGGGCCGTCGGCGTGGTGAGCGCGGTGGGCAAGGGCCAGCACACGTCGAGCTCGGCGATCGCACTACCGCTGCCGGACGGTGACGGATGGGTGATCGACACGCCCGGCGTGCGCTCGTTCGGGCTCGCGCACGTGAGCGCCGACGACCTGCTGTGGGCCTTCCCCGATCTCGAGGACGGCGCCACGCAATGCCCGCCGGGCTGCGAGCACCTGTCCGCGGCGGACGGCTGCAAGCTCGACGCGTGGGTCGCGGCCGGGCACTCGACGCCGGATCGGCTCGACGCGTTCCGCCGGCTGCTCGCCAGTAGATCGGTTGCGGATACCACCTAGTGTTGGTCCGTGGGGCTCACGCTGACGCGCATCTTCCGTTACCCGATCAAGTCGTGCCGGCGCAACGAGCTGCAGCAGGCCGAGGTCGAGCCGTGGGGGCTGGCCGGCGATCGCCGATGGATGGTTGTCGATGATGAGGGTTCCCTCGTCACCGCCCGTGAGCATCCCCGCCTGCTGCTGGCCAGCGTGCAGCCGAACGACGGCAGCCTGACGTTGAGTGGGGCCGGCCGGCCCACGATCTCGGTCAAGGAGCCCGCCGGCGATCTCGCTCCGGTGCGCGTCTGGAAGAGCCACCTGGACGCTGCCCTCGCGGCGCCGGACGCCCACGCCTGGTTCAGCGAGCTGCTCGGCTTCCCGGTCCGGCTGGTGTACCTCGATGACCCGACCCGGCGCCCGACCAACCCGGACTTCAGCGACCCCGGCGATCGGGTGTCCTTCGCCGACGCCTACCCGCTGCACCTGACGACCGCCGAGTCGCTCACCGCCCTCAACGACTGGATCGCCGAGGGACCACGGGCCGACGAGGGGCCGTTGCCGATGACCCGCTTCCGCCCGAACGTCGTGGTACGCGGCGCGCCGGCCTGGGCCGAGGACGGCTGGCGGCGACTGCGCATCGGCGACGTGACGTTTCGCGCCGTCAAGGGCTGCGACCGCTGCGTGCTGACGATGATCGATCCGGAGACGCTGGTGAAAACGAAGGAGCCGATCGCGACGCTTTCCCGGTACCGGCGTTGGGACGGCGCGACCTGGTTCGGGATGAACCTCATCCCGGACGGTCTTGCCGCGGGTGCCACCACCCTGAACGTCGGCGACCCGGTCGAGATCATCGAACAGGTCGACGCCCCCGACGGCCCGCCCCGCTGACCGAGCGACGTCAGAAGCGGAAGCGGGTCAGGCCGCCCGGCTCCGCCGACAGAACCACGGTCGCCGAACGGGGTTCGATGCGATACACGTTCCACGGCGGCGGTCCTTGCGACGGCGCGTTGAACGGGGCCGTGATGCCCGATCCGCTCTCGTCGGGCTCGGCCGGCCAACCCTGGTCCGCCCACGCCTTCGCAATGCGCGCCAGTGCGCCCGGCTCGGTCACCCGCGCCGCGTCACCGTCGATCACGACGTCCGCGTCGCGGATCGACACCGCGACCGAACACCGCGGATCCCGTGCGACGTTGCGCCCCTTGCGCGTACCTGCTCCGGTCTGGAACCAGAACGCGCCGTCCACCCAGAGGGCACCGACCGCGGTCACGTGCGGGCTACCGTCCTCGTTGAGGGTGCAGAGCCACGTCGTGCGCGAGTTCGGCGCGTCTGAGGCCGGCGCCGACCGCGCATCGAGCTTCTCGACGACGGCGGCCCAATCCACCGGCGGCAGTCCATCCGCCTTACCCAGATTGATGGTCTCCATTGCCCGAACGTACCGGCCCGTTCCGGCCCGGCAAGGGGCAATCCGCGGCCGCGTCGGTCAGCCGACCGGTTCGCCGGCCTGGCTGATCACGTCGGCGACCTGCTCGGGAAACTCCATCGAGACGAACGTGCGTCCGCCGGGCACGGTGGTCAGGGTCGCGTTCGGGAACGCGGCGGCCAGCCGCTCGGCGAAGCTGATCGGGAAGAACGGGTCGGCGTCGCCCCAGACCAGGTGGACGGGCTTGGCGAAGGCGTCGAAACGGGTCGAGACGTCGAGCAGGTCCTCGGGCCGCATCGCGCTCATCAGCTTGGCGGCGTCACGGCGGATCGCCGGGTCGGTGAGCCCGGGCTCGATCCAGCTCCGGGTGAGGTTCGGATCAGGCGCGCCGGCGAACAGCAGCCCGAAGCCGCGCCGGCTGTGCCGAACGGCGGTCGGCTTCAGGGCGGTGAGCATCGGTTTGATCAGGGCCGCGCGGCTGCCCATCCGGATCAGGCTCGCGAACTCGCGGGGCGGGAAGACGTCGAAGGCATCGCAGTTGGTGAGCACCAGGCGGCCGACCCGCGCGGGGTCGGTGTCGATGGTGAACTGGCACAGCGCGCCGCCGGTGTCGTTGCCGACCAGCGTGACGTCGGCCAGGTCGAGCGCCTCGAGGAATCCGTCGATGATCACCGCCTGACCGCGCGGGCTGAGGTCGGCGTCGGCGTTCATCGGGACGCGGTGCGAGCCGAGCGGCCAGTCGGGCGCGTAGCTGCGAATCCCACGCTGGGCGAGCACGTCGGCAACACCCGTCCAGAGCTGGCTGTCGACGAGCAGGCCGTGCACGAACACGACCGGCGGGTACGGGCTGTCGGCGGGGCCGGCGACGCGGTAGGTGATCGGGCCCTGGGCGAGTTCGACGGAGCTGCTCATGCGGCCGCCGGCCCAGGGCTCAGCCCCTTGATGAGCACGTCCAGCCCGAGCCGCCAGCGACGGTCGACTGAGCGCTTGGACGTTCCGAGTCGTTGCGCGCTTTCCGCTGCGGCCAGGCCTTCGGCGAAGGCGAAGAACACGTGGGCGATGTCGGTCGGATCGCCGGCGATGAGCCCCGCGTCGACGGCGACCTGGACGTGGTGGTCGAAGATCTTGCGCACCTTCGCCCCGGCTCGATTGTCTTCCGTTGTGGGATCGAAATCGGCGAACGGCCGGGAGAACATGATCTGGGCCAGTACCGGATTGGCCACGACGAACTGGCGGAAGGCCTCGGCGAGGCGCCGGAGCGCCTCGACCGGGTTGGCGGTCGGCGGAACCCCGGCGAGCTCGTCGCCGAGCATCCGGAATCCCTGGAAGAACACTTCCCGGATGAGTCCCGCCTTGTCGCCGAACACTTCGTAGATCGCCGGGACGGAGGCCTCCGCGCGGCGGGCGACGGTCCGTGTGGTCAGCCCGGATACGCCATCCTCGGCGAGCACGGCCAGCGCGCTGGCGATCCCCCGCTCGTGGAGGGCATCGGTACGTTGCTTCATCCGCGGCACGGCCCGACCGTAGCACTCCGTGGCCAGTGTGAACAGCGTTACGAAACAATGATACGGAACGGTGGTACAAATGAACGATGACAGACGCCGTCCTTCAGCTGCTACGTGACCGCAAGCAACAAGGAAGCACTCCCGGACATCGCGACGACGACGCTCGCCTGGCGCTGCTGGTCGAAGGCGGCAGCTCTCGCGGCGCCTACTCGAGCGGCATGACGATCGCCATCGAGCAACTCGGCCTGCTGCCGCTGTTCGATGCCGTCTACGGCAGCTCGGCTGGGGCGCTGAACGCGGCGTGGCTGCTGTGCGGTCGGGCCGAGAGCACGATGCACGCGTGGTGGGATCCGACCATCATGCGGACGACCATCGACCCCCGGCGGGCGCTGCGCGGCAAGCCGGTCGTGGACACGCGATTCCTCGTCCACACCGTGTACACCGAGATCATGCCGATGGGGTTCCAGGAGATCCTCGACAGTCCCGTCGAGTTCCACCCGATCGCCACCGACGCCCGCACCGGTCAGGCCACGGACCTGCACGAGCGGATCCATGATCAGTCCAGCTTGCAGGCGGCCCTGCGCGCGTCGACCGCGATGCCGCTCCTGACCGGCGAACCGGTCGAGATCGACGGGCGTCGGTTCGTCGACGCCGGGGTGAGCGAGTCGGTGCCCGTCCGGACGGCCCTCGCGCAGCAGGCCACGCACCTCGTTGCGCTTCGCACCCGACGCACTGACGAGACAGTCTCTCCTCCATCCCGCGGCGAGCGCCTGGTCATGTCGCGATGGTTCGCCCGACGTGCTCCGGGTGCCCTCGAGCCATGGCTGGGCCGCGAGACGATCAGAGCAACGGAAGAACAGCTTCTGGCGTCACACCCGGCGGCCCTGCAGATCCGCCCACCGAACGGCAGCGCGGGGATCGGCCGGACCGAGCGACGCCCAGACCTGCTTCGCGCCGCCGTCCATACCGGCCGGCAGGCGGCATTGAACGAACTAGCGGCGGGCGTCGAAGAGCGTCGGGTAACGAGCTGACCGAACGCAAGTCTGGCCGGTGAACCGATCAGGAATCGAGAAGCACCGCGGTGTGGTCGGGCCTAGCCTTTTGGCCGTAGGACGACATCAGACCAGGCTCCGCCCGTCGAGAAGGGAAAGTCGAGAATGCCCACGAAGAATGCCCAGACCGAGCCCGACACTTTCAGCGCCGAGGAGCGTGCTGCGATGAAGGAGCGCGCCGCCGAGTTGCGCGCCGAAGGCAAGAAGGGCGCCAAGAAGGCCGATGGCCTGCAGGCGGTCCTCGACCGGATCTCGGAGATGGCACCCGAGGACCGTGCGCTCGCCGAGCGAGTGCACGTGACGGTGACCGCGGCCGCCCCGGACCTGTCTCCGAAGACCTGGTACGGCATGCCTTCCTATGCGAACGAGGACGGCAAGATCGTCGTTTTCTTCCAGGACTCGGGCAAGTTCGGCTACCGCTACTCGACCCTGGGCTTCCAGGACGCGGCGCACCTCGACGACGGCGACATGTGGCCGGTGTCCTATGCGCTCAAGAAGTGGAGCCCCGTCGTGGAGAAGAAGGTCACCCAACTGGTGAAGGCCGCGGTCTCCTGACCCGAGTGGACACCCGGCATCCGTGCGACGATCTGGGCCCAGACCCGATCGGGGAGCCGGCATGCACAAGTTCGTCATCATGGGCATCCAGGGCAGCGGCAAGGGCACCCAGGCCAAGCTGCTCGCCGAGGACCTCAACCTCGAACACATCAGCGTCGGCGACATCTTCCGATGGAACGTCCAGCACCACACGAAGCTCGGCGCCCAGGTGCGGCGCACCGTCGCCGCGGGACGTCTGGTCGGCGACGACGTGGTGGAGTCCGTCGTGCGCAAGCGGCTGGCCGACCACGACTGGAACTTCGGCTTCATCGTGGACGGCTTCCCGCGCAATGCCCGGCAGGCCGAGTTCTTCCTGGAGAGCTACGACATCGACGGCGTGATCAACCTCGAACTGCCCGACGAGGAGGTACACCGCCGGGTGTTGGCCCGCCGGCTGTGCACCCAGTGCGGCCTGGACTACAACCTGATCGCCTACCGTCCGAAGGTCGAGGACGTCTGTGACGTGTGCGGTGGACGGCTGGCCACGCGGGAGGACGACAACCCCGAAGCGCTGGCCGTGCGCCTGGCCGAGTACCACGAGCAGACCAAACCGCTGATCGAGATCTTCCAGCGCAAGGAGGTCGTGGCCAGCGTGGACGCGACCGCCCCGGTGCCCGATGTCCAGGCGGCGATCCGCACCCACTTCAACCTGGTGCGCCCGCGATAGTGGTTCGCTCGCCCGCTATGCGGGGCTAGCGAACCACTATCGCCGAGGGCTGCTCGGACAACCAGTCGCCGAGGATGTCGACGGCCGTCGCGATCTCGGTGGTGTCGCCGGCGAAGGACATCCGGATGAACTTGCCGCCGTCGATCGGGTCGAAGTCGATGCCCGGCGCGACCGCCACACCCGTCTCGGACAGCAGCCGAGCCCCGAAGGCCAGCGAGTCCGACGTCCACCGCGACACGTCGGCGTAGACGTAGAACGCGCCGTCGGCGGGAGCCAGGCGATCGAGGCCGATCTCGGGCAGGCGCCGCAGCAGCAGGTCGCGGTTGGCCCGGTAGCGAGCGACGTTCGCGTCGAGTTCGGCGTAGGCGTCGAACGCGTGCACCGCCGCGTACTGGGCCAGGGTCGGCGGGCAGAGCGCGAAGTTGCTGGCCAGCCGGTCGACCGGGTCGAGCAGTTCGGCGGGCAGGAGCAGCCAGCCCAGCCGCCATCCGGTCATCGAGAAGTATTTCGAGAACGAGTTGACGACGATGGCGTTGCGGCTGGTCGTCCAGGCGCAGGACGGTTCGCCGCTGTAGGTGATGCCGTGGTAGATCTCGTCGCTGATCAGCCGCACGCCGTTCGCGTCGCACCAGGTGGCGATCGCGGCAAGTTCGTCGGGCGTCACCATCGTCCCGGTGGGATTCGCCGGGCTCGCGACGACCAGGCCGGCCGGCCGTTCCGGCAGCGCGTCCAGGGCGGCGACCGTTGGCTGGAACCGCGTCTCCGGGCCGCAGTGCAGCTCGACCACCCGGCAGCCCAGGGCGGTGAGCACGTTGCGATAGGCGGGGTATCCGGGCCGGGCGAGCACCACGACGTCGCCCGGATCGAACGCGGCGAGGAACGCCAGCAGGAACCCGCCAGAGGATCCGGTGGTCGCCACGACGTCGGCGCGCGACACGTCCAGACCGTAGGCGCGCTTGTAGTGGCCGGCGACGGCGTCGCGCAGTTCGGGGATCCCCAGCTGGGACGTGTACCCGATGCGGTCGGTGTCCAGCGCGCGATGAGCCGCCGCCAGCACGGTCGACGGCGCCGGCGTGCCGGGCTGGCCGGCGTTCAGGAAGTACACGGGTAGGCCCGCGTCGCGGCGGGCCAACGCGGCCTCGAAGACGCGCATCGCGTAGAACGGCGGCACCTGGCCCCGCTCGGAGAGGTTCATGACAGGACGTCCACCCATCCCCCGGTCCGCCAGTAGAGGCCGCCCTCGCGGCTGAGCAGCCCCTCGTCGACCAGGTAACGGCGCAGCGCCGCGAAGTCGTCGTGATAGCCCCGCAGCACGTCGTTGACCTGCGCCTCCGGGTAGCGCACGCCCGGTTCGAAGCGGGTCGCCAGGTAGTCCAGAACGATGCGCCGCTTGGCCCCGGGCCTGGGCATCGAGCGCAGCCGGCCGCCGCTCAGGTAGGTCCGGAGCACTTTCTGCACGGCGGGATCGCTCACCCCGAACTCGTCGCTCACACCTCGGACCGTAGCGCGTCGTGGTTGGGGTATCCGGCGCCGGGCAGCCCGCAAAGCCCGGGTACGCGGCCTTCACATCGACGTCCAGAGCGGTCGGTTCAGCCAGCTGAACATGGCCCGCTGAGGGGCCGAGATAGATCAATAGTCACGATATTTCAGACTTCACCCCAGTCACGCTCACAGGTATAGTACGCCACTGGCCGCACATGAACGGATACGGATCGCACACACCCGTTCAGGCCTCCGCCGAGGAGGTGACTCCTGTTTTGGGCGCCGATACCGCCACCGGCGGTGATGCAACGCGCGAAATCTTCTGGACCAGAAACTCGCTGCTTCTCGTGATCCTGATCGTCGTGTCGGGCTCTTCGCTGGCCGCCTCGACCGTGATGAGCTCCGGTGCGCCGAAGAATCTGGTGCTCGCGCTCGGCACCGGCACGATGGTGTCGGCGATCGTCGGTTTCGGCCAGACGGTCATCACCGCGACGGCCGCGCAACGAGCGATGGTGACACCGCTCATCGAAGAGAACCGGCGGGCCCTGCAGGAGCTCAGCGCCGAGTATCGCTCGCTCAACCTGGAGTTCTTCCCCACCCACGTCTTCGAGGCGACCGACGATCCGGATCCGGCCTTCAACCACCTGCTGATGCAGAACCTGCAAGACACCCGGCAGTACTTCTTTCGCGGCTTCTCCGGCCGCCACGCTGCCGCCCGGATGCTGCTCTCGACCGGGGAGACCGAGCTGCGCGCGGTGGTGGCCGATCCGGCCGAGCGGGCGGCGCTCGGCGGCCGGACCCGCTACGCCATCCGCCACGAGGGCGCGAACGCCGACGCCGAGACGATCCGGACCCGGTTGCTCGAGGAGATCCGTATCGGGCTGGTCGGCCTCTACCTCGCGCGTAGTCACTGCAGCCGCATGGACATCACGATGATCTCCGACCCGCCGGTCGACCGGGTCGAGATCTTCGACGACAGCGTGTGGGTCACTCTCTACAGCGATCCGGGCGCCGCCAGCCCGCTCTACCCGCGCACCCTGCGTTTCTCCGAGGGCTCGTTCATCTACAACATGGAACGGGCCGAGTTCGAGCGCATCAGCAGCGCGCGGGACGCCCGGCACGTACTGATCACCCCCGACACCACGCGCCGCGACTTCGTGACGCAGTTCGAGCAGGTGACCGGCTCGCGCCTCTCGACCCGGCAGTTCGCCGATCTGGAGTTGCAATTCCACCGCTTCCGGCAGGAGTTCTCGCTCGTGGCCGGCCTAGGAGGGCACTGAACGATGAGCACGCCCGCTCTGTCCGAGCTGGCCGCGCAGTTGGCCGGCGCCGACCGCGATCCGGCTCAGCCGTGGCCGCAGATCCACGACCGGTTCCGGGCCTGGGCCGGGCAACCGGGGCTGCGGCGCCGGCTGCGCAGCCACCTGCAGGACCTGCCCGCCGACGCTGTCGCCGCGGTGACCAGCCGGTCGCGGGAGACCACGACGCATTTCGCCTGGTGCCTGCGGGACCGGATCGACGAGCCGTTCTCGTTCTGGCTGCACGAGTACAAGCCGCAATACGACTGGCGCCAGGGCTACGCGGACTCCGTCCACAACCACCGCTACCACTTCTGCAGCACCCTGCTGCGCGGCGAGTACCTGCACGAACTGCACGACGTGACGCTCGACCCGGTCAGCGAGCTCATTACGTCGATCGACCTGCTCGACCGCACCACCTACGCGACCGGTGACGCCACCTACCTGCTGGCCACCGACTTCCACCGCATCCCGCGCTCGAGTGACGGCACGATGACATTCGTCCTGAAGTCGCGCCAGGTCAGCCCGTGGAGTCTGTCCTTCGATCCGGCGACCCGAACCGGTCACCGGCACGTCCCGGTCGAGTCACGACTGGCGGAATTGGCCAACGGAATGTAACGAGGAGGCTAAGCAAACAAGACACAGACCGAATCCGGAGCCTACGATCGGCCCACCAGTACGCCGGCGCTGGAGGGCTCGATGGTTGCTGTGCCGAGGGCGTCTATCGACGCTGTCGAACGGTCTGTGCGCAGGCTGTGTACCCAGTTCGCCGAGAGCTTGCCGTTCCACGGCTGGCATCACGTCGGCTTCGTGCGCACCAAGGCGGTCGAGTTCGCCGAGCGCAACGGCTCGGACAGCAGCGTCGTCGAGACGGCGGCGCTCGTGCACGATGTCAACTACCTGGTTCGGCCCAACTCGCCGGCCAGTGCCGGGCACGACCTGCGCAGCGACATCCTCGACCGAGCCGCAGTGACGCAGCGAGTCGCCTGCTGGATCGAGGGCATCGTCACCGAGGCGGAGATGGCCACCCGGAAATCGCGCATCTCGCTCGAAGCGCAGGCGCTCAGCGACGCCGACACCCTGTTCAAGGCGTTGCCGGTGACGCCCGTGGTGCTCGCCCACCGCTACCTCACCGAGAACGGCGTGACCCTGCGCGAACTGGCCGACAAGATCGTCGGCGAGCAGCGTCCCGCCCACGACGACGGCTACTACTTCTACAACGAGCGGGCGGCGGCCACCTACATGCGCTGGGCGAGCGCCAACCTCGAACTCTGGCGGTGCATCAAGGAGTCCCTGGACGATCCGACCGTCGAGCAACTGCTCGCCACTGTGCCCTAGGCATCGACGCAGATCAGGCTCCACGGGCGGTCCTGGTAACGGGTCATGACGAGTGTGGCCTTGCGTCCCTTGCCGGTCAGTTTGAGCCGGTGCTGCAGCAACTCGACGTTGCCGGCCAGACCGCGACGGCGGATGTCGACGGCGCCGATGTCGAGGGCACGCAATCGAGCCGCGAGCAGTTTCTCCTGCCAGGGTTGGGATTCCAGTACGCGCAGGGTGCGCGCGAACGGCGTGTGCACCGGCGTGTTCGCGCAGAGGAACGCGATCTGGTCGTCGATCTTCCAGGTGCCGGTCGCCCGGGCCAACTCCTCGACCAGGCCGGCCCGGGTCACCGCCGGGTTGGGGTCGAGCAGGAACTCGCCGGGTGCCTCGACCGGCACCGGGCCTCCCCCGTCCGGGACGAGTGTGTCGCCGCCGGGCAGCACGGTGGCCCGGCGGGTGGTTGTGGCCAGTGCGGGCGACCAGGCGGCCGCTTCCTTCAACTCGCGGCGTTCAGCGACGAACTCGAGTTCCCATCCGGACGGGACGGCGTCGCGGTCGAGGCCGGGCGCCAGCTTGACGGCGACGGCCGGCACCGCATCGGCCAGCGCGAGGCACCAGGCCAGCGGCGGTTCGCTGTCGCCCGTCCGCAGGCGTCGCGTGCTCGTCCGGCGGGCCGGGTCGACGAAGGCCGCGTCGACACCGGCGAGATCGACGGTGCGGACGTCGGCGCGCACGGGGCGGACACCGTCGGCGACTCCGTACGCCTGGGCGTTGAGCACTGCCATACGCAGGTGTACGGGGTCGAGGTCGACGGCGACGACCTCCCGCCCCTCGGCCAGCGCGATCAGGTCGCCGCCGATGCCGGTACACAGGTCCGCGATCCGCGGCCGGCCCTCGAAGCGGCGGGCCCGGTGGCGGGACACCGCCTCCGCGGAGGCCTGCTCCAAGCCGCCTCGGGTGAAGAACATCTCGTCCGCCCGGGCGAACTTGGTCCGGGCCGCTCGGCGCAGTTCGGCCTGGGTCAGTGCGGTGGCCACCAGGTCCGGCGCGTACCGCTCCCGCAGCGCGGTGGCCAGCCGCAGCGAGCCGAGGTCGTCGACATCGGCCAGTTCGGCGAGCAGCGCCCGTCCCGACGGCTCGAGCAGCACCTCGAGCTCTGTCATCTGTCGGACGCTATCCGGTCGGGCCTTGGGCGCATCGTCGGTGGGCAGAGCGGGTGGCGTGCGGGCCGCCAGCACCACTTGATCAACAGCCCGCCAGCTGGCGTATTCGCAACCTGTGCGGCTGTTGATCATGATTTGGATCGGCGTGGTTCTAGGGTTAGCGCGTGACGCTGACGCCCAGAGAGTGGTTGCCGGTGTGGTCGAGGCCGGCCGCGCTGCGGGCGATCCGCGCCACGATCGTGGTGCCGGGGCTGTTCGCCATCTGCTACGAGGTGATCGGCAACCTGCAGATGGCCACGTTCGCGGCGTTCGGCGGATT